>Ga0308164_10000774_pt1 | contig 44512 bp, 52 predicted proteins | sample PhyTR2_FD_201031 | JGI IMG/M metagenome (GOLD analysis project Ga0308164, IMG submission 201031) | Phyllosphere microbial communities from UC Gill Tract Community Farm, Albany, California, United States - DLSLT.R2 | ecosystem: Host-associated > Plants > Phyllosphere > Unclassified | place: USA...
GTCGAGCAGCGGCCCGGACACCTTCGCCTGATAGTCCGCGGCACAGCGCGGTGCCCGCGCACAGGCAAGGCCGGCATCACCGAGATGGCCGCAACGACACGGATTCATCGCCGCGATCAGCTGGACCCGACTAGCAATGTACGTACACAACTCGGTAACGATGAAATTGTAGGGATGCTTATGCCATCAGCGATCATATACGCCCACTTCTCCACCACCGAGCAAAGCAAGGGCTACTCTCTTGAACGTCAGCAGACGCTGGGGACTGCATTTGCGGTTGACCACGGCTGGTCGGTGGAAGCGACGATTACTGATGAAGGGCGTAGCGCCTTTCACGGCACAAACCGCCTTGAGGGTTCAGCACTTCATCAATTTGAGTTAGAGGCGCGAAACGGCTTGCACCGGGACAAGGTGTTGGTGGTTGAGAATATCGACCGACTAAGCCGCCAGGGTGCGAAGGCCGCCGCCCAGCTCATCTGGGGCCTAAATGAGCATGGCGTCGATGTAGCGACCTACCACGATGGCACAATCTACATGGCGTCCAGCAGCGGCGATCTGCTCGACGTGTTCAAGCTCATCATGGGCGCACAGCAAAGCCACCTAGAAAGCGCCAACAAGAGCAAGCGCACTCGTGATACGTGGACGAATCGCTTTAAAAAGATGTCGGAGGGCACGCAGAAAAAACCCGTCCCTCACACGCCACATTGGATCGACAAAGTCGAAGGGGGCATGAAGCTGAACCCCCGGCGCACCGCATTGCTCAATGAAATCTACGACCTGTATATCGATGGCGTGGGTATCCACCGCATCGTTACCCTACTTAACGACCGCGGGGAGCCCCGCTGGTCCCCGGAGAAAAGCGAGCGGGTTAAAAATGGATGGTTTTACAGCTACATCTACCGACTTCTGACCAAGCGCACCGTTCTCGGTGAGTATGTGACCATGGATGGCAAGACAGTCGCCCCGGATTTCTACCCACAGGCGATTACAGCCGAGAAATGGAACCGAGCACAGGCTGCACTGGGAATGCGAAAAGGCAATCAGAAGACCAGCAAGGCCAACTTCAATCGCAACCTCCTTCAAGGCATCGTAGTTTGCGAGCAATGCGGGGGCGGCGCTCATTTCCGTCACACCACCGATACTCCCCAGATCTACATCGACCGAATGGGCCTGCCCCGATCGTACGCTCGCAAGACGTACCGCCGCCTGCTTTGTGATCGGGCACGCCGAAAGCACGAATGCGACAACAAGACAGTGCTGAACTACGATGTCGTGGAAGCCACGGTCCTTAACGAAATGCTGCCCCGACTCGTTGAAAAGCGGTCTGAGACAGACCTTGTTATCAAGCTACGTGAACGGATCGCTGAGCAAATTCGGTTGCGTGAAGCCGATCAAGCCCGCCTCGCCAATCTAATCGACATACTCGCCGATGGCGGCTCCAAGGCGATCCTCGCCCGCGTCAACGTCCTTGAGGCACAGATCGAGCAGCAGACCGCATCCATTGAAAGCGCGACCAAAGAGCTTGCGATCGAGAGATCCAAGCCCAGCAGTGATGATGATGTGCTTGCCATCGAGAGCCTGCGGGCAGAGCTGACCAGCGAGGATGACGCAATACGGACCTATGCGCGCGGACGCGTCAACATGACCCTCCGCCGCCTGATCGGCCGTATTGCGATCACCAACGTGGACACGTTCAAGATCGAGCCCGACGAGCTTTCCTCGTGGCATTTTAATCACGAGGGCGGGATGCTTGAGGGGCAGTACATTCCATAACCCCCTGCCCGGCTCTCTCAGGGCCTCGGACACGGCAACGCCCCTGCATTGCTGCAGAGGCGTCTGGCTATCTCAGTGAGCGTCCGCGCGCGCTTACGGGCGCAGGCAGGTGATAGTCTCTCCCCCTACAGTCAGTACGAACTCGTCGGGTAGTCGGACGTAGTGAACACGCTCGCCGTAGAACTCGAACACACCTTCGTCTTGATCAAAGAAGCGGTGATCCGCGTCTAGAAACTTTTGAACCTCGTTGCAAAGCTGGTCTGTGTCTATCTGCGTGTAAAGCACCGTGCGTCTCCTTCCCCACGTATCTGTTTCCGGAGTGGAGTCAGAGCGAGCAAAGATTTGACATCTCGAGCATTCTTTGAAGCAGATGTTCTGGTTACAAACTGGTTGCCCATCAACATCATTGGCTATTGCTAGAAAAGCGGCACAAACACAGGAGGCCGCATGACTTGGATCGACTTAATCGAACCCCTGCAACTGCAACTGCTCATCAACAATCATCGGGAACAGGAACCCCTCAAGGGCACCAGAAATGAGCGAGACTTTCCGCCCGTCGTAAAGCTGTTCGTACCATGGGGCGCAGCGACGTGGTTGTTGAGTGAATGCGATCCCGGCGGGATAGCTTTCGGGCTATGCGATATGGGATTCGGTTCGCCGGAACTGGGCTCGCTCGACCTACAGGAACTGGCCGACATTGAGGGACCGGGTGGCTTGCATGTTGAGCAAGACCTTCACTGGTCAACCGAAAAGCCCCTGAGCTTGTGGGCCGTGGAAGCCCGACAGCATGGGCAGATCAAGGCCTAAAACAACGAAACCCCGGAGCATTCCACTCCGGGGTTTTCCGCGTCATATTTGTTTAGCGGCTAAACTATCAGGCATGAAAAACCCCGGCCTTTCGACCGGGGTTGGGTAGTTGTTACTTTGCGAGCGTAGCTGCCTTTTTGGCATCCCGCGTTGCCTTCGCGCTTGCCTTTCGCGAGGCGCTTGCTGCGCCATTTTTCTCAAGCTGCGGGTCGAACGTGCCTTTGCCGAGTTCCGCCTTATAATGCTCCAGCGCCCCTACGAACGCGTCCTTGGGAACGGAGACCTTCGTTTCGTTCGGCAATAGCGTGAGGGCCTTGCCGCCGTAGCGAAGCGTGAACGTCACCGTGTCGTCGTGCACCTCATACAGCCGCTGGCCGTTGGCCTTAGGGTACGCATACAGGGCAAGCTGCGTCTCGATCAGCGCCAGAACCTCGTCCCGTGCCGTGTTGCCACCGGTTGCAGCGACTTCACCTTTGGTTACTGGCTTGAGAAGCTTGAGGTCAAAACCCATTTTGTAAACTCCGATCAACGTCGAAGCCCTGTTGCTCCGACTCCAATCGTATGTTGCCGTCCCAATCAGAAATCAGCCTATCAATGCGGTTGACAAATGAGTCAGCACCGGAGTGATAGTAGGGCGTTACATCAGTGGGGAAAACAGTTGTCCGAAGAAAAGCCAAGGCAGCACGTCAAGCCCGATCCCCGCCCCACGGGCGATGATGCCTTTGCGCTGACCGATATGTATCCCAACGCAGCAGCATTGTTCGAGCATCAATCCGCCACGATAGCGGAGATATCCACCTCTTCGTTTGTAGCCCTCGATGCCAATGTCTTGCTGTGGCCATACGAGTTTAATTCTGCGTCATTAGCCGAGGTCGATCGCGTTTACGGATTACTCAGGAAGAAACGCCGTCTAGTGGTTCCCGGACAAGCGGCTCGTGAATTTTACAAACATAGAGCGCGTAAATTGGCGAGCTTGAGTGAGAATATTGACGGAACAATTGCCCGGGCCAATAAATCAATATTTCAAAACGCAATACCCATCCTGCAAGACGATCCCAATTACGAAGCGGCTCGTGAACTGGGAGCCACTATCGCTAAGTCTAGTCAAGAGCTCGTTAAAAAGCTTGAATGTGTAAAGGCCCGCTTGCAGAGTGACGTTGGATCCGATCCCATCTCTAGCATATACCGGAAACATTTCACGTCATCCGTAATTGAGATAGACTTCGCTCAAGACGACCGACATTCTATATTGCTCGATGCCGAGAGACGCACGCGATTAAGAATCGCACCGGGATTCAAAGACCAGTCTAAAGAAGATGGGGGCATTGGCGACCTCATAATCTGGAAAACTATTTTACAAGAAGCTGGTCGCCGCAAGGGTAATTGCCTGTTTGTAACTAACGAGGAAAAAAGCGATTGGTGGGTGAAATCCGGTGGTGCTTTTCAACCCCGACCCGAGCTACTTGACGAATATCGGCGCGCAAGCAATGGTGGATCGTTGCACCTTCTTCCGCTTTCGGAACTTTTGTCACTTTTCGCAGCTAAGCGGGAAATTGTTCAGGACGTCCAAGACCTCGAGGAAGCCTCGCGGCAGCGCGAGCAGGAAAAGCCAATCGATGTAGCCGCGTGGATACATCGGCGCGCTCCTCTCGAAAACTCAGAAATCCTACGATCCCTCCACGTAAGGCGTAATGAATATGCCGACCGGCTCGGTGCGATTGATCGACAACTAGACAATATGCGAACCGCAGAAATTTCTAATCGACCAACCGGCTACGACCAAGCATCATCGGTGACAAGGAACAGGCTACAAACAGAAAAGCGCATGCTTCTCAGAGAAATGGAAGCGTGCGCTACGGAGATTGCGACCGCGCAGTCGGACTTAGCGCAGTACGCAAGTAGCACGTCGCTAAATCCGATGATGCGACTCTGGATCAACGAACGCGCGAACGGAGACGATACCGCCTCATAGGCCGTCCCGCGATAAGTAGATGCGTGCCCCGGAGAACGCCTCGCTTTAATATCGCGCCAGCAGCGCAGCCCACGAAGGTAAGCCTCGTCGCCGGATATGGCGGGGCATGGCGCAAGCTACGCGATCGACGGATTAATGCAGAGCCCCTTTGCCGTCACTGCACGGAACGCGGCTTTGTTACGCCAGCCGTTGAGGTGGATCACATCAAGCCCAAGGCGCTCGGTGGTGAAGACACATGGGAAAACACGCAGAGCCTATGCAAGGCCTGTCACCAAGACAAAACCCGCGAGGACGTCAAGCGCATCCGGAGGGGATGGTGAGCCTATATCGCATCACCCTGCCCGGCCGCAGCTTCGTCACGCTTCACGTCAAATTTCCCAGCGGCTCGACCGCATCAAAGTGTTTAGCCGCTAAACATTTCCCGCTGCCTCCCAGGCCAATCCGAGAATGGCTCACCGAACGCCGACGGGAAGGTCATTTGGCCCATGCACAAACGGAATTACGGGTTTTGAATGCAGGTATCTTCAATAATGTGCCGCTGATACCCTCCCTGCCCCACGTCCAGAATGGCACAATCACTTACATATTCGGCTGCGGTCGCATCGCCACTTTGTTCAAACTGAGCTTTGGCTAATTACTCCGACTACCCACATCACCGGTTGTCTTTGGATAAAACAAACCTAAATGACGACCGCATTTGTGGAGTAAAAGATGTCTGACGAAACTATCCAGCTGGACGCTGTCGAGCTTGCAACTGAACTGACGATTGCATGGCTATCGAACCCAAATACGCGAACATCGTCGGATGATGTTCCAGCGTTTCTTGCGCAGATGCATTCCAGCGTTCAATCCCTGATGGACGGTGCCAACGAGGCAAACGCCCCTTCCGCTGACGCAGAGGAATACACCCCCGCGGTGTCGCCGCGTAAGTCGCTGGCTAGCCCCGACGTCATCATCAGCATGATCGATGGCAAGCCGTACAAAACACTCCGCCGACACCTCACGCGGCATGGAATGACGCCAGAGCAATATCGCGAGCGGTACAATCTGAAAGCAGATTATCCCATGGTTGCCGCGGCCTATTCGGAAGCGCGCCGTGCGATGGCCCACAAGATCGGCCTGGGCAGCAGGCCCAAGGGCGACGGTGCGGCATCCAAAGCTCCGGCCAAGTCGAAAAAGCCAAAGGCAGATACTGCCGAGTAATTGAAAGCTGGCCCCAATGGGGGCCAGCTTCATCTCGTGCCGAACGACCGCCGAACAACCGGTGCATGCCACACTTGATCATCCCGCAATAACGAGCGACGATGACGGCAAACGGCACGGAGACGATCGGCATGAAGTCTGGCAGCACAGCGATCACAGCGTACTGGAAGTGGGCACAAACTACGGTCTGGTTCCACAGACCGCTGTTTTACGTCCTGAACATCCTGTTTATCGCCATGGGGTTTGCTGCCATTGTGGAGATCCCCGTCGAGATACTTTTAATCATCACCAAAAAAGCCGGAACCACATTACCAAGCGGCAAACAAGTCTTGATACTCACCACACAGATGAAAATTGTGATGGGCATCAGCTTGATAACGGTTGCTGCGATCTCGGGCGGACTGGCAGGCTTCATGCGATCACTTTACCGAGGCGGCATTTACGACAACTGGTGGTCACTGCTAGGCTCGTTTGTGGCCTTTGCTACACTAGTCCTTTATATTGGACATGTGATCCGCCAGATCACGACCGCGCTAAGCAGCGTCACAGGCGATGTTTCGCTGGTCGTTGCCTTTTTGACCGCATGGCTGCTTCTCCTTGGTTACGCGGCCAAGGTGCCGTGGGACGAGCTTAGGGACCGATGCGCTGCCTACTGCGAGGCCAAATCAGAATTTAGGCTTTACTGGGACGAGCAGCAGCGCCGAAAGGCCGGCCCGACTCGGCAGCGCCGCAGACGCCTCAGCAAGCGCAGACGAACCTGATCTGATTTCTCCTGATACGTCAGAGGATCATGCACCGAACGTTGAGGTTGGACTTGGGACAAGGCGAAAGGGGCAGTCAAAATCTGAGAAACCGTCGTCCTGGGTAACAGCCACCCCCTCAGATTTACTCGCAGCTGAGATAAAATACCTTCGCGATTGCTCCTGTGCGCGCACCCCGCTACGCTCCCTGATGATACCATCTGGAGTTTTCAAATTGGTGCCTCCTTCCCAGCCGCAAAAACGCGTTATTCTCGACTACATGGACGGGGCACTCTTCGGTAACGACGCTGGTGAAGACGAAGCACCTGATATTCTCGATTCCTATTTCGTAGACCAGCCAGCATTCCAACCGTTCTTCTCGCGGAAAAATTCGTTCAGGATCGCGAAGGCAAGGAAAGGAATGGGGAAGTCTGCCCTGCTGTCCAAATTAGCCTTCGATCTTGAGAAGGATGCCGATCGGCCTCTCGTTGTAAAGATTACCGGTGCTAATCTTGTTGGAATTTTATCTCCCCCAAAGGGGGCCTCTTTTCTTGAATTACAAAACTACTGGCAGCGAGTAATATGTGCTCGAGTCAATTACGCTCTCGGCGGGAGTGTTGGCTTTGCCTTTACAGATCGCGACATGGCATTGGTCGAAAGTGCAGAGATCGCAGGATTCAAAAGCCGTAATCTCATAGGGTCGCTTCTGCACCGAATAAAATCGTCTAAGATTCCCGTGGAAGTAACACCCCGTGAGGCCGCAAATCACGAAGAACTGCTCAGGCGAGCGGCGGATGAGAACGCAGAACGCCGTGTTTGGCTCTTGGTCGACGACATCGACTCGACCTACATTGATACGCCTGAACAGCAAGCACTAGTATCGACGTTCTTTTCAGCGTGTCGGGCACTTGTAAGGGATGTGCACGATCTAAGTATACGTGTCACAGTACGAACCGATGTTTGGAGCAATTTGCGAAAAAACGAGGATTTAGATAAAGCCGAACAGTACATCACGGAGATATCTTGGTCAGCAGCCGATCTTAAGATAATTCTATCTAAAAAAGTATGGTCTTGGTTGTACCGAAGCGATTTTTATAGAGGCGTTGTCGAGAATATAAACTACCGCTCATCAGCGGACAGCTTGCTCGAATTCGCATTCGTTCGCCGGGTGCGATGGGGCGCGAGCATGGTCCCCCCGTTTAGGCCGGTTTACGTTTTATCCGCTGGACGGCCACGTTGGATGGCTCAGCTTTGCCGCCTTGCGGGCGTTCAAGCCTCACGTCAGCAGAAGGAGCTCATCGGTACGGGGGAAATCAATGGAGTGATGAAAACCTACAGTTCATACCGGTTGAGTGACATTTACAAAGAGCATGAACACCAATACGCAAATTTGCAGCGCTTGATTGAGACTTTTTCGAATAGTCCAGCTATATACACGACAGACGACCTTATGAGCCAATTGGCTGTTCGGTACGTGAACATCGTTGGCGCGGGGAATATTGCAGAGATCGATGGATTCCCTTACTCGTCGCCGTTACAGTTGGCACATTTTCTGTTCAAAATCGGCTTCATAGTGGGACGACGGGAACATAATGGCCAATTCGACAATGCAGACTTTGTTCGTTTTGAAGAGCGTCCTGAACTACTAACTGATGGCCGCAATGCCGATGATGGACTTTTGTGGGAAGTCCATCCGGCGTATCGGGACGCGTTGACCATTGGCAAGGAGCGCAAGGCAGCTCAAGGTGCGGAAACACGGATGCGCCGACCGCAGCAAGGCAAAGCGCCAGAAGGAACTCAGAAGAAGCGCGCGAGCCGCCCTCGCCCTCGCTAATTTCTCTGCCCGGAAGATAGAACAGAGCGACCGCTACTTTAGGCGTAGGATGACGTTGTTGACGAGGTCGTGGATTGCTTCGTCAGCTTGGAACTGAGTGATGTGGAGCGTGCTTGGATGTGCAGCAAGGTTTCTGCGCCCCAGTTTGTCCTTCAAAGTCTGTACCATCGTCTTATCGAGTATCCGCGTCTTGAAAAGCAGTTCGATCAGCTCTGATTCCTTCAGCCATTCGAAATGCTCCAGTTCCCGCACCTCAACGGCCTTCTTCGCATACTGAGTGCTGATAGCCTCGTTGAGTTTGTTGAGGCGATCGCCGTCCGCCATGACCCAACGAATTAGGTGATCGTAAGCGAGGTTCCAGACCATCACTATCGACGCACGATAAGCCTTCACCTTGTAGCAAGACAGGGCCTCAGAGAGAAATGCTCGCTCTGTCATGTCCGGAAGGCTCGCGGGCAAATCCGCGAGTGCCTTGGTTATCGTGATTGTGTTCGCGTTACCCCCATATCGCTTATCCAATTCACGGCGGACTACCCCAGAGAGACGGTAGCTGCCTTTCTCTTTGACGATCTGCGGAGGTTTCTTCGTGGCCATACGAGGCAGGTAAACGCTCATGTCGGGTGCAGCTGCACCAACTTCTTTAAAGCAGTTCCGTAGGTGAGCGCCGTCAAAGGAAGCTTTTTGCTGACGAGCTTCGGTAAACCAAGCCAGTATCAGTAACTGCTCGACGGCGGTTTTCTTGTAGAAGCCATTAATATGAGCAGTGAAATCACTTATTTCGCTCATTCACCGTTTGCCAGTTTTTTGAGGCGACCAAGACCTAGATGATTAATCAGGTACTCGCCGCGATTGCCGCTGGACATGAAGCGCTGGGACTTGAGATATCGTAGGGTACCACCGAAGTCCTCGATACTCGTGGACCAATTCAGCGTCCGGTAGCCCGTATAGATATGGGAGGTCGTAACCGCCGCCGTATCACGATGCTCCTTGAACCAAGCGGCAATCAGCAAATACTTTTCTGCGTCGCTGTCCACACCCGGATGGCGGTTAGCGAAGTCAGCTAGTGAAAGATCAGCTTCGAAATCGAATTCCAGAACCTCAGGGGTGACCGGCTTCCGTACGGACTTCGCCTTGGCCCTTTTAGGCTGCTCGGTGATAACCTCGTCAGCGTCCATCGCCTCCGCTATTTCGTCATCCGTTTCACCGGACGAGTCCGTGAGCGCGGATTGCGGAGCGTTCACGCTAGTAAGTCGCTGCTGAATTATTGTCGTAGACGGTTTGACCGCGCTTTGAATGGCCGAGAAGATTTGCGCGAGGTCGGCTTCGTTGCCCTCCGCCTCCAGCAGCATAAAGCGCACTTTCGTAACGCCGCCCTTTGACACCGGCTGTTTCGCCATATTGACCCCCTTGTTATGAAATGAACGTAAGGCGGCGAACTACCTCATGCAAGATAAGTACATCTGTAAGGGCAAGCGACGTTGCATTCATTGGGGCCGGTGGACACGATCCTCGTAACGCTTATCCTGCTCGCAACGGTGTCCCGTCCGCTACTGAGGTAGTTTGAAATGCACCCGCGCAGAGAGTGAACGCTCGGCAACTTAAGCCAAGGGATTATACGGGCTAAGGATAGGAACGACCAAGAGCCGGGTTTTCCCCGGCTCTTTTCACGACTGCTAAGTACCATGTGAAAAGAGGACCTAAACCTAAAAAAGCCCATGACGCTGGCCCGTCCAGCAAGCCCGTGATGCCGGATTATCTGACGGCAGGCGCGCAGGACGTGTGGTTTGAAGAGATCGAGTTTGTTGTCGCCAACGGCATCAACGCCAGCCACTCCACGATCTTTGCGACCTATTGCAGCATCGAGGCGCAATGCCGCTCCATTTTTGCATCGGGTGAAGTCCCCCGCGCTGCCTTCCTGAGCGAGAAGCGAAAGTTGGCGGAATTGCTGGGTATTGGCGGGCTTTCCGGCCGCACCACCAACGGCACCAACGCCAACCCTCTACAGGCAGCAGCCAATCCCTACGGCGCACTGCCGGACGCCTGACCGTGCAAAAGGGCAAAGGTCATTTTGCCGATGTAGCGGTGCGCTACGCGGAGCAGATTGTTGCCGGTGAGATCCCGGCTTGCTGGCAAATTCAAACGAGCTGCCGCTTCTTCCTCACAGATGTGGGGAGCGACACATGGACGCTCAACGCTGCCAAAGTCGAGCGCGTCTGCCGTTTCGCTGAGACATTCCCCTACTTGGAAGGCCCGTTGGCTGCGAAGAAGCTGACCCTTCGTTTGGAGCCTTGGCAGGTTTGGATTCTCGCGGCGCTTTTTGGCGTCGTGGACAGCGATGGGCATCGCAAGCACCGCGAAGCCTTCATCGAAATTCCACGTAAAAACGGCAAATCGACCTTTGCCGCCGTGATCGCCCTCTACATGCTGGTGGCCGATTACGAGGCGCGAGCGCAGGTTTATATCGGCGCATCGAACCGCAACCAGGCCAGTTACTGTTTTGAGCCGTGCCGCGACATGAGCCTCCGTGCCACGGGCTTCGTCAACCATTACGGCGTCGCCGTTACCAAGCAGAAGATCGAGACCCGCGACGGCTCGTTCTTGGAGCGCATGATCGGTGATCCGCCCGACGGATCGAACCCGCACCTCGCCATTCTCGATGAGGCGCACGAAAACCACAACTTCTCCAAGCAGCGCGAGACAATGCAGACCGGTATGGGTGCCCGTACTCAGCCGTTGCTCATCACTATCACGACAGCGGGCTTCAACGAGGCTGGCGATTGTCGCCTACTGCAAGCGCAGTGCGAGCAGGTTCTAGCCGGCGAACTGACGGATGCTCGTCGCTTCTCAGCCATCTATACCATCGACAAAAATGACGACTGGCGAGATTTCGAGGTCTGGAAAAAGGCCAACCCCAATGTGGGCGTCAGCTTCACGGAAGCCCGTCTAAAGGAATACCACCAGACGGCCTTGGACGTGCCGAGCCAAAAGCCCGGACTACTGACCAAGCACCTGAACGTATGGCAGTCGAGCAGCACCGCGTGGGTCAACATGCGGGATTGGGACGACCACAACACCGCCCTGCCCTTCGATCAGGTCATCGACCGAGGCTACCGGGCGCATATTGGATGCGACATCAGCCGCGTCTTGGACGTGACGGCGATTGGCCTGCTGGTCGAGGTGCCCACTGATGGAGAGCCGGAACGGCATTTCTATCCGTTCCTGTTCCTCCCTGAAATGGCCATCCAGCGCCAGCCCAAGAACGCCGGTTCGTATCGTGAATGGGCGGCAAGCGGCGACCTAACGCTGACCGAGGACGATGAAACGGACTTTGCCGCCGTGGAGGCAAAGCTGCGCGAGTTGTGCGGCCTATTCAACGTGCAGGGCATCGCGTTCGATCAGTGGCAGGCCGCGATGATGGCGCAGCGACTTGGCGAAAGCGGATTGCCGGTCCGTACCTACCCCCAAAACTTCCCTAATATGCACCCGCCGATGAGCCGTTTCGAGAAGCTGATCGCCCTTGGCCACCTCAAGCATGACGGCAACCGCATGATGCGTTGGATGACCGGCAATGTGGTCGCCAAACAGCATGGCGAGTTCATCAAACCCGTGAAGCCGGCGCGCCTTGATCACGCAAAGATCGACGGCTTCGTGGCGATGATGATGGCTCTCGGCCTTGCGGGAGTCGCGGTTGCCCCCACGCAAGTCTGGCTCGACATTCTGGACTAAATCAATCCTCTTCCCAGCCGCCGTCGATCAGACGTTCATAGCGATCAAATTCGTCGCTTAGCTCCTCATCTTCGTCGTCTTCTTCAATGTCGTTGTCCGGCAGCGAGCTGTGGTATTCTTCCTCCACCTGGCGATCATAATCCTCGTTGGCTGGTTGGACGTTGAACTCAGCCTCGATTTTTGCCTCTTGTTCTTCCGCAAGCCTATCCCGTTCGCTGAGCTCGTGCTCGCGTTGCGCCTCGCTCAGTGCGCCCTTCAATGGCGGGTCAATCTCAATCCGCGCCTGAGCGATCTGCGCGAGCATCTCGCCAGCTTTGCGGCCTCGCTTGGTGATAAAGTAGCTGGGATGTCGAACGAACAGAACTTTACAATCGACATACTGCAACTCACTGGCTACAGATACTATGGTGTTTCTTTGCAGTGAAACTTTACTCCCTGCAAACTCATCAAATGATTTGGCGACTTTACTTCCAAGTAGAATTATCAGGCGATCTTCCAGATCGTTCTCATGCGCAAATTCTTCTAAGGTTGCCCTTGCCTCAGCTGCGTCATAGTTTGCAAAACTACTGCCTTTTGGCGGAGCTTCGCGGTTCAGGTTGCGCATATCAAATAGCTTCTTGAGCTCGGGTATGCAGCCCTCGTCTCCAAGTATGACTTTCGCCAAGAATTTTGTGCTATCAGCACTCTCATGCCATGAACGCTCAGGATAACTACGACTTGGGCTCATACCTAGGATCATAGGACGCGGCATTCATCTGTCTCCAATCTTCGTGACACTTCCCAGATTAGCGACGTTTTGAACGCCGTCAAACGTCTCCCGCTTTTTTACTAAGTATGGGATGGGAGTTCTTACACAATTCTGGGGTCGACTGACTGGTAGTGAACCTACCATCACAAACAGCGCGGACCTCCTCAAGTCGTTTGGCGAGGGAGACTACGCCGGGCAGTCCGTCACCACCAAGTCCGCTATTCAGACAAGCGCGGTCCTTTGCTGCGCTCGGGTTATCGCGGAGGGCTTGGCGCAGGTTCCCTGCAAGGTCTATCGCGACGACGCCACGGGGTCACCGGTCGAGGCCAAGGACCATCCGCTTTTCTTTCTGCTGAATCGGAAGCCCAACGATTGGCAGACCAGCTTTGAGTTTCGTGAACAGATCGGCTTTCACCTCGCGCTGACCAACAACGCATTCATCTTCAAGAACCGCGTCAACGGGAAGATCGAAGAGCTTTACGCCTTTCTGCCAAGCACCGTCACTGTTGTGCAGGCCGACGACCTGACGCTGACGTACAAAGTCCAAGACATGAACGGTCGTTTGCGGACGCTCCCAGCCGAAGACGTTTGGCACATTCGCGGACCAAGCTGGGATGGCATTCAGGGCATTGATGCGATCGATCTGGCGGCAAAGACGATCGGTCTTTCGATGGCCACGGAGGAGTTCGGCAGCAAGTTCTTCGAGAACGGCGGTCGCCCCGGCGGGATTATCACCACAAAGCCCGGCACCACTCCCCTGAGCGCGGAGCAGCGCAACGAAATCAAGACGCTCTGGGCCGCGCAGCATCAGGGCAGCAAGAACGCCCACAAGACCGTGATGCTTCCATTCGATCTGGACTTCACGTCCGTTTCCACAAACGCAAACGAAGCGCAGTGGATCGAGAGCCGCGAGTTCATCATCAAGGAAATCTGCCGTTTCTTCCGCGTGCAGCCCATCATGGTCATGGCCAGCGATGCGACCAGCTACGCCAGCGTTGAACAGCTTTTCCTAAACCACCTGATGCACACGCTCATGCCTTGGTACGAGCGTTTTGAGCAGTCGGCGGAAGTCTCGCTCTTCACCAAAGCGGAATTGCTCGACGGGTACAGCGTCAAGCTGAACAGCAATGCTCCTGCGTGCCAACACGGCCGACCGCGCTTCCTACTACCAGACCATGCGTAGCATCGGCGCGATGACGGCCAACGAGGTCCGCGCCAAGGAAGACATGCCCCGGCACGCTGACGCGGAAGCCGACAAGCTGGCCCCCGCTGCAAACATCTTTGGCGGCGCCAACAAGACCCCCAACGAGCCCCAGGCGGGCACCTCCCAAGAACCAAACAATAACGAGGTAAGCAAGTGACCACCATTGAGCAAAAGGCGGTCGCCCGCCTCGAATGCAAGTTCGACAGCGTAGACGACACCGACGGCAAAATGACGTTCAGCGGCTACGGATCGGTTTTCGGTAACGTGGACAGCTACGGCGACGTGGTTGCGCCCGGTGCCTTTCGTGCTTCCCTTGCGGGGCACAAAGCCGCTGGAACCAGCCCCCTCATGCTGTTGAACCACGACGCGTGGGAACAGCTTCCAATTGGCATCTGGACCAGCTTGGAAGAGGATGCTTACGGCCTCAAGATCACCGGCCAGCTACTCGACACGGCTATGGGTCGTGACACCTACACGGCGTTGAAAAGCGGCGCGATCAGCGGCCTGTCGATCGGCTTTCGCGTAAAGGCTTTTGAGGTTCGTCAGACGCAAGACGATCCGCTTCGCACCATCACGGAAGCGGATTTGATCGAGGTCAGCGTCGTCACCCTCCCCGCCAACGTCAAAGCGCGCGTTCAGGCCGTCAAGTCGATGGGTCAGGAAATGAGCGTTCGCGATCTGGAAGCCCTGCTGCGTGATGTCGGCCTCAGCAAGAGCGAGAGCATTGCAGTCGCCAGCCAGTTCGAAAGCAAGAAGGAACTAGCCGAAAAGATGGCCGTGGAAATGGCAATCAAGAGCCTCATCGGGAAGATGAGAGCGGCATAATCGCCAACCGATAAGTAGAATTACAAACCAAGCACGGAGGGATTCTGGCGTCGAGGTTTACCCAAAATAACCGAGACAAAGGAGCCCCTAATGGCCGATCTCAACGAAGTAACCTCGCTGGCAACTGCCTTTGAGGAGTTTAAGAGCACAAACGACCAGCGCCTCGCCCAGATTGAGTCCAAGGGCAGCGCAGATTACGTCACGACCGATAAGCTGAACAAGCTAAACGAAGTTATCTCTGGTCTACAGTCCGCTGTTACCGATCTGGGCAAGAAGTCCAACCGCGTCGCAACCGGCGAAGGCTCGGCACAGGAAGACGAGTACAAGTCGGCATTCGACAAGTGGGCACGTAAGGGCGACCGTTACGAGGCAGAGCTTGAGAGCAAGGCGCTCGTCACCAACGACACCACTGGCGGCTTTCTCGTACCAAAGACCGTTGAGTCGGGCATCCGTGCAGACCTCCGCACCCTCAGCCCAATCCGTGCAGAGGCGAACGTCATTTCAACCTCGAATGACCGCTACACTTTCCTCCTTAACAAGCGCGGACTGACCGTTGGCTGGGTTGGTGAGACCGATCCTCGTCCCGAGACGGCAACCCCAACGCTGGTCGAAGTGACCCTGCCCGGTGGCGAAATCTACGCTAACCCAGCAGTTTCGCAGCGCGCCCTTGATGACAGCCAGTTCAATCTTGAAGCATGGCTCACCACTGAAATCGTCAACGAAATGGCCATCGAAGAGAACAAGGCGTTCGTTGCTGGCGACGGCGTCAACAAGCCAAAGGGCTTCCTCACCGAAACCGGCCTGACGACCATCAAGACCGGCGCAGCAGCGGCTATGCCCGCTGGCGCTGACTACGTGTTCAGCATGGTCTATGCCATGAGCGCAGCTTACCGCGCAGGCGCTAAGTTCTACTCGAACGGCGCAGTTTCGGCTTCGCTTCGCACGGTTAAGGACAACACCGGTCAGTACCTCTGGCAGCCTTCGCTGGTTCTGGGTCAGCCTGCTACACTGGCTGGATACGCTCACATTGAGCTTGAGGACATGGACGCTATCGCTGCTGGCAAGACGCCATTGGCATTCGCGAACATGAAGCAGGGCTACACGATCGCTGACCGTATCGGCGTTCGCACTCTGCGTGATCCTTACACGCACAAGCCATTCGTCCACTTCTACGCGACCAAGCGCGTATCGGGCATGGTAACGGACGCTAAGGCATTCGTCGTGCTGAAGGTTCAGGCGTAAGCTCAGAAAGTAGGAATGAGCGGGGGGCCTTAAAGCCCCCCGCTCATTTTCATTTAAATGGATCTCGGGCGATGCCCTTGTTGATTCCATTAGCACACTCGATCGCCGCCATGACCGCAGCGCGACTGCCATTCATTGCAAGCTTATCGACCACGACATCGCCGCGGGTTATATGTAAGAGGCTGGCTCCAGCGAAGTCTTTCATGAAGTCGGCGCCGTCGAAGTTCATGGTCAGCCATTGATAATCCTCCGTAACGAAGGACTTTGTGCTGATATCGCTCCACTGCCCCGATACGCCAAAGTCAATAGATACCTTAGGATCATCACCCTCCTTCAAGCTCGACCACCCTTTATTACCGATTCCCAGATTCGCGGTATCGGTACTCGGCGTGTAGGTTACCATTACAATTGTATTCCCATCACCTTCGTACATGGTGCTGAGTTGGCATGCTTGCGCTTCGGTGTCCCGGGTAATTTCCCAGTCACCTACCTTTCGCCAGTCCTTAAAGTTGCTCGCCTCGGCAACTTGCGGCAACAAAATACAGCATAGCGCGAACTTCCTAAACTTCATTAAACACCCCCAGAATCGCACACGTCAAACTCCCTGCGCGCTAAGTAATGGATGAGCTGCTTTGCCGTTATCTCCGCCCTACAAGTAAAGGAATGGTGTCGCATCGACAATGATGCCGACGACGCCACGATCGATTTGCTTATTCTCGCTGCACAGGATGCGGCTTCCTCATACACCGGCCTGCTTCTCGATCCGCTGACCTGCCCTCCCGGCATCAAGCAGGCAATCGCGGTGTTCGTCGCGGACCTTTACGCAAATCGCGAGGGTCAGACCGTTGGCGAGAAGACGTTTATGCGTCTTCTCAGTCCCTACCGCGTGACGTTCCTGTGATCGCAGCAGGCTCCTTGAACCGCCGTTTGACGCTCTACGCACCAGTCGTGCAGCGCAGCGACACCGGCACGGAAAAGACCGCTTGGCGTACGCAAGGCACTGTCTGGGCCGCGCAGGAAAACCTATCGCTCCGCGAGATCGAACGCACTTCCGGGCTCACTAGCGTTGCCGAAGCCAAATTCGTCATCCGGTACCGCCCCGGCATCACTGAACAGTTTGAGGTCGTCTGCGAAAAGCGCCGGTACAGCGTCATTGCAGTGGAGCAGATCGGACTTCGCGAGGGCTTGAGGCTCTTGGTGAAAGCCGTCTGATGGCAAACCGTCAGAACTTCTCGATGGACGGCTTCAAGGAGTTGGAAGCCGCGCTCAAAAAGCTGGGGCCAGAGGTTGCGACCAAGGCCGGAGCCGAGGGAACGCGAAAAGCAATTAACGTCATGCGTGATGCCGTCAAAAAAGCTGCTCCGCGTGGCGATCAGCCGACCAAACGCACATGGCTAAACAACGATGGCTCGCAAGGCACGGCCGATTACGGCCGACTGCACGAGAACATCAAAAGCCGGAAGCAGCGCAGCAAGAAGTCGCACACCATCCGTTACGTGGTGACGACCGGAAGCGCATTCTGGGGTCGTTTCTCCGAATTTGGCACCGAACATGAACCTGCGCGCCCGTGGTTCAAGCCAGCCGTCGATCAAGTGGCCGGAAAGCTGGTGGATGCACTCAGAACTGAACTTGGAAAGGCCATCGACAAAGCGGCCAGAAAGAGCCGCCGATGATCGAAGCTACCCTTACCCGTCTGCTCTCGTTGGCATGTCCGCGAACCTATCCCGTCGTGGCACCGCAGACCGCCAAAGCCCCATTCATCGTTTACACGCGCGTCAGCACTCCCCGGCTGCGAGACTTTGACGGATCGACCGGAATGGCAATGCCCACGTTCCGTGTTGATGCTTACGCGGATGATTTCGACACGGCCCGCGCACTCGCAAGCAGCATCCGCGTGAAAGTCGATGGGTACCGCGACAAGGACGTGCAGGAAATTGCGCTGATCGGCGAGCAGGACATGAGCGACCTCGTGAGCACGCCGGGACGCACCCGTATCATGATGGAGTTCAAGATCGCGCACTCGGAAGGAGTGCCTGAATAAGTAATGGCGAGGCCCGCTTGTTGGGCTGAGTCCAATAAGAAGGAGCCAAAAATGGCCGCAAACACAATCAACTCAGCGGGCACTAAGCTCGAGATCAACCTGTCCGGTGCCGTATATACTCAGGTAAAGGGCTTTACCAGTTTCTCTGGTCTTGGCGGTGGTTCCGCTGCTGTCATCGACACCACGGATTTTGATAGCGCGGCCAAGGAAAAGGCCATGGGCCTTCCCGACGAGGGCCAGGTTTCGATCGGCATGTTTTACCTGCCCACTGACGCTGGTCAGATTGGCATGCGTAGTGTCCGTAACACCCGCGCAGCTACCAAGTTTCGTATCACTCTCGCAAACGGCCTGAAGTTCGACTTCACCGCATACGTTCTCACGTTTGAGCGTGGCGCAGAGCAGGACGATCAGATCAAGGTTTCCAGCAATCTGGAAATCACCGGCGCAATCACCGAAACGGCTGCTGCCTAATGGTCACGCTGCTCAGTCGTTCTGCCTTGCTGTCGGCTAAGCTGCCGCACCGCGACGTCGCCGTTCCAGAAATGGGCGATGGCGTCGCGGTTCGCGTTCAGCAGATGAGCGTGAATACCCGCGCGTCCTATCTGGAGCGCATTCGTCAAAATCAGCAAGCGCATCTCGATTATGAAGACGACCAGTATCTTCCGGTTGAGGATCAAAAGGGCGTCCCCAAGCCCGCCGACCTCGATATCGGCATCCTCGCAATCATTCACAGCCTCGTGGACGAAGACGGCAAAACGCTGTTCGTTGAAGCGGATATGCCGCTATTCAGCACGTGGTCGCAGAACGCCGTAACGCGGATTTACGAAGCCGTCATCGAGATCAACAATTACGATAAGTCGATGGGCAAGCTCGTGGAGTCCGAAAAAAAAGACTGAGAACTGATCCCCTTCGCCGTTTCCAATTCCGTTTGGCGATGGGTCTGGGAAAAACCCTCTCGGAAATCGAGCATGTTGGCCCCGATGAAATGGCCGGCTGGATGGCCTTCTGGCAATTGGAACCGTGGGGCTGTCCAGCCGAAGATCATCGCGCAGAACTCGGCCTAAACCTCCTCTACGCCATCAACAGCAAGGCAAACGCCAAAATCCCGCTCTTTATCGACCGCGACCCCGAGGGGCGCGTCAAGTTCGATCCAACACCCGAACAGTTGGATGACAGCATCATGGACTTCTTCCTTGGCAAAACGATCAAGCTGGAACCCGACGATAATGCGCATCCACCCACGTTATGATTGAATAGCGGCGCGTTGTTGGCCATTCAGTTACCTGCCACGCTACGGTGACCGACTGGATTTTAGCGCCATGATATATGCAATCGCCATTATGCTGACGGCATTCGAAGTGGCGAACAAGCCAGCTCCTGAACCTGCCGAAGTCACAGTCCAAAAGTTTGTCGCAGCTATCAAGTCTAAAGACAGTGTGACCTTCGCTAAAATGGCGCCTGAGTTAGTCCTAATGGTTACACCGGACTTTGGCATTCCTAGCCCTTTTTCGGACGTGTCACGGACGTTCGGAGTTTGCGAGTTCAACGGCATTCAACCTGGTGTACCAATAGAGCGATTACCTGGGGCTGTTTCCGTTCGAGCTAAGCTAGACTGCCCGGACTCCTCCCCACTCAAGGGCAGTCACGATTTCGTGTTCCTTACAAGTGATGGTAAAGTCGCGGGAATGTACCCGCTGGCAGTATGGACCTCGTCTTGGACGCCGCAGAAATAGACTATACCGTGTGCCGATGCATGTTGTTTGGCAGCATCCAATCTGAAGCCAACGCCTCGCGCTAAGTAATCGACACTTAGAGCGCGGGAGTACCAATGGCTCAACAGATCGCATCACTTTACGCCAGTATGAGCCTGAACAGCGCCGCTTTTATCAGCGGCCTTGAGCGCGCAACCAAGGCAACCAACCGAGCCAGCAGCGCAATCGAAACGGGCATGAACCGCGCCTCTTTGGCGATCAAGGGTTTCGCTGCTGCCTTTGTGGCCGACAAGGCCATCGACGGAGCCCAGAAATACCTAGCAATGGCAGACGCTTCCAAGAAGATGGAAGCGCAAATGAAGCTGGCTACCGCGCAGTTTGGTAATCAAGGCACTGCAATGCGCGATGTGAATAAGATCGCGGCAGAGACCCGTAGCAGCGTCAGCGGTATCAGCGATCTATATGCCAAGTTCATGCCCACGACGAAGGAACTGGGCAAAAGCCAGCTTGATAACGCGCGTGCGGTCGAGACATTCAGCAAGGCCATGAAGGTCAGCGGCGCGGATACCGCTTCGCAGATGTCCGCCACGTTGCAAATGGGTCAGGCGCTATCGGGCACCAACGTACAGTGGGAAGAGCTTGGCGCGATCATGGACGCCAGCCCGCGTCTCACTCGCTTGTTCACGGAAAGCCTCGGCGTCACGCGCGGCGAACTGAAAAAGATGGCCGAAGACGGCAGGCTGACCAGTCAGATGCTCTACGACGCACTGACGAACAAGAAGATGACCACGCAGATTGATGCGGAATTCAAGGAACTGCCGAAGACTTGGGAAGAGAGCAAGACGCTGATCGAGAACGGCCTAACGGCCCTCGTTGGCGCTTTCGACCGTGGCGCTGGCATCAGCGACGGACTGGTCGATGCGATGGGCGAAGGCTCCGATGCAATGGACATCCTCGCGCGTGAGGCAGAAAACGCCGGCATCGAAATCCGCGCGCAGTTCGCTGGGCTCCATGATGCCTTCAACCCAATGGGCGACGGTGCCGCAACGGTGTTCGACCTGATCCGCAAGGATGCGGATTACACACGGGAAACGCTCGGCAACCTGCTCCGTCTCATCGACAAGGTGCATAACGCCTACGCCGCAATGGATAATTGGGGCACGAAAATCGAGAACGGCACCAAGCGCGTTCTCAACCGGGCAATCGACCGCGCAGGTGGTGGGCAGCACTTCGAAGAAAAACCCCTGATTGCCGATTGGAACATGGGCGGCGATTATGACGCAGGCTACCAGAAGGCTCGTCGTGGGGCACTTCGCAACCGTCTGATCCGCGGCATCCGTATGAATGGCGGAAACAAGTACAAGACGTTTTCGGGCAAGGGCCAGACCGACGAGCAGCTTATCGCTACCAGTCGCGGCGTACAGGCCGATGTTGCTGCTGGTCGCACGGTTGTTCGTGGCACCGGACACAGCACGCTAAAGCCGCCCCCCGGCAAGCCCAATTCGAAACCGCGTGGCGGTTCGGGACGCAACCCAGCCGAAAAGGCCCAGCATGATGCTGAGCGTCAGGCTGAGAGAGATCGCAAGGATCTAGAGGCGTTCACCAGCGATAAGAACCGCAGCCAGCGCGAGGAACTGGACAGCGCAGCAGCGTTGGCGAGCACCGCGACGCAGCGATTTGAGTTCGAGCGTCAGTCGCTTGAGCAAGATCGCAAAAGCCGCATGGATCAAATCGACAAGGACGGCCCCAAGGGCAGCAAGCGATATACCGAGGCCCAGGTCGAAGAACTCAAGGCCATTGAGGAACGGATCACCGCCAACAAGCGGCAGGCAATCGGTTTTCAGGAAGCCGAGTTTAACCAGCAGGAGGAGTTGAAGCTAAAAAGCGCCAGCATCGCGAACGCGGAAGAGATGCTGCAACTCGATGCGAACATGGCGCGCACCGCGAAGGATCGTCGTGACGCGGAAACCCGCCTTCTCGATCTTCGTATGCAGCAGGAAAAATTGGCCCTCGATGCCATTGTTGCCAGCCGCGACAGCACGGAAGCCGAAAAGGAAATTGCGCGTCGTCGTCTCGCCCTTCTGCCTCTTCTGCGTGATCGCGAGCAAAAGTCGGTTGACCGTCAGACGATGGGGCCAATGGCAAATTACCTCGATGCCATTCCCCGCACGGCCAATGAGATCAACGAGAACCTGGAGAACGTTCAGGTGCAAGGGCTGGAAAGCCTACAGAGCGGACTCATGGATGCCATCAAGGGCGTTGGCTCGCTCAGCGATGCGTTCGGAAACCTGGCCGACGCGGTAATCGACGGGCTGCTGAAAATCGCATTGCAGCAGATGCTTATCAAGCCGCTTGGTGACCTCCTGTTTGGCGGTGGAGGCGGTGGCGGCGGCGGTGGCCTGTTTGGTTCGCTGGTCGCTGGCATTACCGGCGCGGTTGGCGGCGGTAAGGGCGTCACCGGCAAAGCAAACGGCGGCATAGGCAATCGCGGTCGTTATCTCGTCGGTGAGCATGGCCCTGAACAGATCGACGTTGGCGGCCCCTTCCACGTCACACCCAATCACAAGCTCGACAACGTGCGCGGCGGCAATTCGCCTTCCATGAACGTGACGTTTGGGGCGATCACCAGCAATGATCCGGCAGCAGTAAAAGCAATGGCAACTCAGGCGATTGCGGAAATGATGCCCATGATCAATCAGAACGCGGCGAACCACACGCTGAGCAAGCTGCAACGTCCGAGGATGTGACAGTCACCCCGCGCCGTCTCCAGTAGCTATAAACGATGCCTCCAGGGTATTTGCGTAGGTAGTCGTCGAGCTTGATTGAGCGCCAAGAGAGAAAAGAAGAATGCTCAGGCCGATCCCCCCTCCCTGCACCTCCTTTATCGCGAAGCCCCATTTTACAACGTTGTCCTGCGGATCGCCTTCCTGACCGAAGTTAAAACATGGCGCAGTGTCGGACGCCGCTATCATGTCCCTACGAAGTCCGTTTAAAGCGTCTCGGATCGGGGTTCCGGTGAACTCACTCGGGGCAGGTGGGGCCGCCTTCAGTTCCTGGTACTTATATTTTTCAGTGTCACCGGAGAAAACTGCACCCGCATCCGCCGTCAAAGGGAAAACGGTAAGCGATGTCGTCACAGTATTGGTAAGGGTTTTAGAAAGCGAGCCGCTCGCATCCAGCGTAATCAACCCTATGGGCACCTTTAATCCACCACTTGCCCCAGTCTCACGATCAAAGGTTGCCGTGACGGTCATCTTTACCTTTTGGATCGTAAAATTTACATCGCCCGCACATGGCTTTTCACTTGATTTGACGGCTGTGTCTCTTTGATGCTCGAACACGTAAGATCCAACGTCGTGCTTCAACTGTCTCATTAGGCTTTCTAAAGATACAGTGGGAAGCGCCGAGCCTCTAGGCCCGCTAACACATCCCGGCAGCAGTAAAGTTGCACCCGAAGAGCTTATAAACGCGCGGCGTCCAATTAGCATAAGCCCTCTCCTGACATTCGATCCTTATCAATTACAAACATAGTATCGGAGTCAAGCTGATTCCGACGGAACTGCTAAGTAGTGGATGCCCACGTATCCACTACCTTTCCCCGCGAAAACGCCCGCACGCGAAAAGCTGCAACTCAACAATCGCCAAGCGGCGATGGAGAGCCCTCACACCCTCGCCATTCAGGTCGTCAACACGGCTTCGCAATGGAACTTGGATTTTACTTGGCCGCGAATGAGCCTCACTCGCGCGCAGGTTTTGCAAGGCTGGCTCAACAGCTTGCAGGGTCAGGTCGGTACGTTCCGGTACTATCCGCGCTCCGCTACTAGGAGCGCCACGACGGGCATTTCGCTCGCGTTGGCCGCTTACAGCTACTCCACAAACGTCAGGCTATCAGGGTGGGCTCCCAACGCAGCCACAGGCGTATCCGTGGGGCAGTTCTTCCAGCTTGGCGACCAGCTTCTGCAAGTGACGGCGGTTGCCGCTACAGCGGATGCCAACGGGCAAGCCCTCGTGGAGTTTCAGCCCATGTTGCGCGCCAATTACACGGCAGGCGCAGCGATCAATTTGGCAACGCCCAGCGGCGTGTTCCGGCTCGTAACAGCGGAAACTCCATCTTTTGACCTCGATATCGACGGGCTTCCAACGTTCCCGTCCGTCATTGCCAAGGAGGCAATCTAATGCGTTTTGGCACAGACACAGCACTTGTCGCATCTCTCGAAGCTGCGGGCATCACTACAGCGATTATGGCATCGTTGGAATTCAAAAGCGAAACGGTCAACGTCTGGACTGGCGCACACCAGCTTGAGGTTCAGGGCAGCGCCGACAGTCTCTTGAATGGCAAGAAATTCGAACCGCTGGTTCACGGCGTTGTCCTCAACATCGGTGACAATAGCTTTTCGATGAGCGGATCGGACCCGCTGGAAATCACGCTGGCGATCCCCAGCGCACCAAGTCAGGCGATCAGCGCAGCTTCGGTTTACGCGGATGAATACCAAAGCCGCAATGCTACGTTGTGGCGCGCAATTATGATCGCATCACCGGTTCCCGGCGCTCCGGCTACTTGGGCATTCCGTCGTGTTCGTAGCGGCGCAATGGATACCGTGAAGATCAGCAATGACGGCCTGTCGCACACCTTCACGTTGGCCATCGAGGGACATGCCTCGCTTATCAGCAGCGCGACCGGTTCCAGCTATCTCGACCAAAAGCGTTTTGATCCGGCAGATGCCTCGCAGGATTACACCGTAAGTTGCGCTAATGGTGATCCGGCTCCTTCGAAGATACCCACAACGGCTTGGGAACGCGTAGCTGCCGGTATCTCCAATAACGAATTCACCCAGTGGGGGATTAGGGCCTGAGGCAATTCCCACCTGACCGTTCGTGTTTTATGGTGCGGCGAACGCCGATGCAGAGGGGGACAGAATGCTTCAACGGCTGACTACGTACAAACGGTCGGGTGTAAAGCACGTGATTGCTTCGATAGCGGTGCTCGGGTTCATAGCGTGCAACGGCTCGGCCAGGGCGCAGCGAAAATCGACTTCTGTGAAGTGCTCATTATTATATGAAGCTGCACCTGATTTAACCGAATTGATCGAGAGGGAAGGCTTTGCTTTCACAGGTTACGATGCGCTCTGTCGTAGATTGGAAAGTGAAGGCCTTGCGATCAACATTGAATCTAGTTCCGGTGTCCTAAAGGGCAGAGCCTATGGCTGGACCGCGCTGTCGCTTGTTCGAACGAAAACCAGAGTGTACGGCTCGCGCACATCTAGAGCCACGTCGCTGAGCGACGTTGCAGATACGCCCGAAGCAAAAAAGATGGCTCTGAAATCGGTGAATATCGCGCTCGACACAATAGCGCGCAATTCTAGCTTATTCGTTACATCTGTTGCCAGCGAAGAAGCCAGTCTTCGTCGTACTCTTCTAGCGAACTAGCGCCACCCTCGTGCCGCCTGCACGGATGCTAAGTAATGGATGGAAACATCCAAACTTGTCCGCGCTCCCGATTGGGAAGAGCGTCTCGCCGTACTACTTGATCGCAAATCTGAGGAGCCTTTCAAATGGGGCTCCAACGATTGTGCGCTCTTTGCCTGCGATGCCATCAAGGCAATTACAAGCACTGACCCTGCCGAAGTATTTCGCGGCACGTACAGCGACCGTGCCGGATCTGCCGAGGCCCTCCGCACACATGGCGAGGGCACACTCCTCAAAACTGTTACCGCCTGGCTAGGCGCTCCCAAGCATCCCGTGTTCGCGCAGCGCGGCGATATTGTGATGAAGGATCGCACGACACTTGGTGTCTGTGTTGGCCTCCATTCGTGGTTCGTTGGCGAGGAACACGGCCAGCAGGGCCTTGTGGCAATTCCCACCGCTGACTGCACAAAGGCTTTCACTCTGCCCTTCGCGGCTTCCGAAGTGGAGGCGCGCTGATGTCGAAGATTGTCAAAACAGTCATCATCGTAGCGGTTGCCGTCGCCGTCGTCGTCTTCGCCCCGCAGATCGCAGGCGTGTTGGCCAGTGCTGCGAGCTCTCTCGGTGTGACGGTCGCCGCATCCGCTATCTCGTCGGCCCTGATCGGAATGGGCATCAGCATGGCCCTGACGGCCGCCGCGACGCTTTTCCGAAAAGCGCCCTCGATGTCGCAGTCCATGGCGGATCGCCTCAACACCAGCGTCGTCCCCACTGCATCGCGCAAAATCATCTTCGGCACCACCGCTGGCGGCGCTGACGTTCGGTTCTTTGAAGGCGACCTCGATCTGCCGTCCACCAAGAAGGACGGCTACGTTCAGGTCGTCGCCTTGGCGTCTCACCGGATCAACGCGCTCAAGCAGTTTTACGTTGAAAATGACCTCGTTTGGCAGAACGGCTCATTCGTATCCAAGCGCAACGGTTTCGCACCCAACAATCCATTCCGCGTCGTCACTGAGGGCAAGCCCGGTAACGGCTTCTCGGTTGGCTCTAGTCGCTACTGGAACAGCAGCAGCACCTTCACGGGATGCGCCTATTACGTTCCCTTCTGGAAGCTGGACGATGAAGTCTGGGAGAGCGGCATTCCGCAGCGCCTTACGGCGATTGTTGAGGGTTGCCCGCTTTATGATCCTCGCCGTGACAGCACGCGCGGTGGTTCAGGCGCGCACCGCGTCAACGAGCAGAACACCTACGCATTCCGCGACGGCTCGATTGAGATTGGCCGCAACCCCGCGCTGGCACTGCTCACCTATCTGCTAGGCTGGCGCATCAACGGCAAGGTCGTGTGGGGCATGGGCATTCCTGCCAACCGCATCGACTTCGACAATTTCCGCACCTACGCAAACCTCTGCGAAGAGCGCGTTGCAGTTCAAGGCGGTGGCACTGTTCAGCGTTACACCGCCGATGGTATCTTCTCGACCACGGACAGCCACGAGACGGTAATCAACGGCCTCACGGCTGCAATGGGCTCCTGCAAGCTAACCGATCGCGGCGGCACCTACTGCATCGTCGGTGGCTACGATGACACCGCAGGCCCCAAGATCGCCTTTGATGCTGACGACTTGGTCGCTCCCGCAAATGGCTCCAGCCCCTACATTTGGAACCCCGCTCCTGCATCGCGCGAGCGTTTCAACATCGTTCGCGGTCGTTTCGCCAACCCCGACGAACTGTACCAGCTTACCGATTGGGGCGACCCCATTGAGCGTGAACCTTTGGCCGACGGTATCCCCCGTACCATGTCAATCGACCTTGGCGCGGTCTCGAGAGCGGAAACCTGTCAGCGCATCGCCAAGCAGATGCTGCTCAGGGAATACCTCTGCCCCGGCATGTTCGCAGCGACCTTCGGCCCCAAGGCATTCGCTGTTGAAATTGGCTCGGTCATCACGCTCTCGCTGCCGGCAGAAGGCTGGAACAACAAACTGTTCCGCGTGATGGAGCAGGCCGAGAGCCACGACCTCTTTTTCCAGATGACGCTTCGCGAGGAGGATCCTGCGATCTACGCATGGGATCGCGAGGAAAAGCCCCTGCCCCCAACGATCCGTCCGCAAGGCTATGACCCTGCGACGACAATCATTCCGGCAAATCTAACACTGAGCAGCGCAAGCTACAGCGGTGCCAACGGCGTCAACGTCTCGGAGGTTCATGTCACGTGGACGCCCGAATTGAGCGGTCGCGTCAACGGTATCCAGATTCAAAGCCGTCCAGCAGGCACCGACGCATGGTCGGAGCAAGCCGCGCTCTTTGATCCGAAGGTTGGCATGTTCACGTTCACGTCCAACGCACCGGGCATCACCGTGGAGGTGCAAGCGCGCTTCCGCATGATGAGCGCCGTTTACTCGCCCTGGGTTAACGCCAGCGTTGCCACTGCCCCCGTTCTCATCAGCTACGACAGCGTTGACGGCACTCCGGGCAATCTCGCGGACATCAACCCCACTGAGGGTGACAAACTAGGTGGCATTCAAGACGGCGCAACCGTGGGTGCCCCTGTGGGCACGAGCGTTGGCAGCATCCCGGTTGCCGATCTGGTCAGCAAGATCGGTTCGCTTACCGCTGCGGGCTTCACCGATGACCAAGCGCCCCCAAGCCCAACGGGACTGGCACTATCGAGCGTTATCACTGACGCCGGAACCACGCTCAATATCGGCTGGAATGCGGTCAACGCGGCAGATTTGGCTGGATATGTGATCGCGCTGAGAGAAGCCGGTGGCAGCTTCATCGAATACACGACCACCGGTAATAGCTACAGCCGCACCGCTATCCCCCGCAACGTCGCGATCACGGCCAAGGTATTGGCTTTCGACAAAGCGGGCAATCGAAGCGCCTTCAGCGCCACGGTCAGCCACACAACCGCCAAGGACAATGTAGCACCAGCAGCGCCACTCAACCTGAGCGTCGAGCCCTCGTTCACGACCGGCTTTGTCAGCTTCACGGCCCCAGCGGACAGCGACGTATCGCGCGTTCAGATCAATCTGCTGAGGAATGGCGTCGCGGTACGGCACGTCAGTGTGAATGTCCGTCCGGGCATGAACGGCACGGCGACATTCTCCAACCTGAACCGCAGCACTGAATATGGCGTGCAGGCTCTCGCTATCGACACATCGGACAATTTGTCGCCAGCGACCAACACGGTTCTATTCACAACCTCGGGCGGCATCTCAATTGCTGACTTCACCCCCGGTCTTAGCGGTATCACTAGGGTCGCCACGCTGCCTTCACCAATAAGTTACACGGGAGCGACAACTGTTTTCAATCAGACGGATGGAAAGCTTTGGAATTATTCAGGGGGAGCCTGGGTCGCAGCAGTGGACGCCACTGTGGCGGATGACTCGATTACGGCAACTAAGATCACCAACGGTGCAATCTCAACTCCGAAGTTGGCTGCTCTGGCCGTCACCGTGGATAAACTTGCCGCAGGATCTGTCACCACCGATAAGCTTGTGGCGGGTGCCGTTCAAGCTGCTCAGATTGCGGCCGGCGCCATCACCGTTGATAAGCTGCTTGTTACGAGCATGAGTGAGCTGAATCCTGATCCGGGATTCAAGGACATTACCTACTGGCTGAATCGAGGTGTGCTCAACGCACCTATGGGCCTGGGTCCGGGTTCTGTAGCTGGTTGGTATTCCACGCACGACGCTGGCATGAACGCCATCATGGGTACCCGCAACTACGCGATGTTGTGGGGCGGTTACTTCAATAGTACGGGACGACAGCATCTTTATAGTCCGCGCTGCTACAACATGAAAGGCGGCGCGACATATCAGATTGGCTTCACAGCTCGCAACGCTAGCAACCAAGATTTCACCGTTATCACGCGGATGTATGACGTAAATGGTGCTTTCCTTGCGGACGCAGCATTAGCAGTTTCGATCAACCCCGTGAAGACGGCCTTCAACGTGCAGTTTTTGGCGCCTGCCAATGTTATCTCTTACGAGTTCATTGTTTTTAATGCCTCAGGTACCGCATATACAGGAGACATGGAGATCACTGATCTCCAACTACTAGAGGCCGTGGGCGGCACAGCGATTCGCAACGGTGCAATCACGACTGATAAGATCGTAGCCAATGCAATCACCGCCGATAAGATCCTGGGTGGCACCATCACGGGCGACAAGTTCAACACCGGCACGAGCCTTCCCGGCACGATCACGGTGGGCAACACGGGCGTGGCCATTGGTACAACCGCAGCCCAAGCGGCAAACGGCGGCACCATGAAATGGTACGACGCATCGAGCGGAAACCAGTACAATTTCTACGGCACGCGCATCCAACGCGATGCCCCAACGAACGGTTGGCACAGCAACGCCTACACGACTGAGGGCTTCCGCAATGCGGCCAAGATTTCTGCTCAGATGGACACACCAGACACCTTCATCGGACTGGCAACGGGACGTCCCTACAATAACGCCAACGACTATCAACAGATTAACTATTCCATCCATCGAAGCAGCAATGGCACCATCTATGCCTACGAGTATGGCGCAGCATATGTCCTGACGTCTGATGCGGGCAGCGGAATTGTTTACTCCGTGATCTACGACGGCAAGACCGTGACGTACGTTCGCGACAACGACAACGCGACCATGCGGACTGTCGCGGCACCGGCAGGGATGACCGTGTTTGGCGCGGTATCGCTGTATTCGCAGGGCTCGTCAGTCTCACGCGTTGCGATGACCGGGGGCATGGATAACTCCCTCAACGGCTCCGATCCCGCTGCTCGCATCAATGCCTACTCCACTACTATCGATCCGGGCCGGGTGCTCATTCAGGGCGGCACGACCCTTGATGCATGGCGTGACCAGACGGAGATTCGTGGCGGCGCGATCAAGACCAACTCAATTTCGGCTGAGAAGATCGCAATCAATGCACGCGGTATCTCGGTCGTTGGCTGTGATTTTGAGTACAATCCCGTCAACGGATACCTGTACTGGCGCGATGGCCACGTGCTCTACACCGACGATGCAGGCAACCCAGCGAGCCCGTACATTCCCGCTGGTAGCGTCGCGTGGGCGGGCGGCAGCTACAATTACATCATGTGGGACAAGGGCGCAGGCGGTTTCCGTCAGGTTGTAGATGGCTGGGAGCAAGCACAGGTCCGCAACTCCAACTCCATCATCATGTGCACCTGGCGGAATGGTCCCAGCTTTGTTGCCAACTATGGAGGCACGATCGTTCACGGCGACAGGATCACTACACGGACGATCAATGCGGATCGAATGAACGTCAACTCGCTTTCGGCGATCAGTGCCAACGTTGGCACCGTGACTGCTGGTTTGGTTCGTTCCTCAAACGGAAACGCCTACTTCGACCTCGATAACGCGCGGATCGTCTTCAACAACGGTTCGGTGATGAAGGTACAGGGCGTTGGCTTTGGTTCCGCCAATCAGTTCATCGAGTGGTTTGGCCCGGTCCAGAGTTCATTCACAAGCTGCACGGAAGCCAACGCCACATACTACCTCAAGACCAACGGCTCGGCATATTTCGGCGGTTCGTTGAGCGCAGGCGTATTGAAGAACTCGGTCCAGACCACCTCGCAGGCATACGACGCGAGCGTAACGACGGGCACCTTTGGATCCAACGGCAAGAGCCGGGTTATCACTGTTGGATATCAGGCTTCCTCCAGCACTAACATTACCGGTCAATGCCCGACGTCCTACACACCCTACGCAACGATCCGCTTGTATCGCGGCACAACGGCAAGTGGCACTTTGCTGGCCGAGCAGACCTTCAACGGTTCCCATAGCTGTAGTCCGGGCGCTGGCCAGTCTGAGCCGGGTAGCATGGTCGATGGAATTGGAGGCTCGATCACCTACACGGACAACACGGGCGGCTCGTCGTCCTCGTACTTTGTCCAGATTGTTGGCCGCAATATCATGACAACCAATCTCGCACAAAGTCTGGGTGTAACATCGGTCGAGCAGTAACGCGCTCAACCGCTAAGTATGTGACAATAACAAGAAGGGAAAACCCTCACATGGCAACGACCATTGATATCAACGAGGCAGCGGAAGTTGTAATGAACGCCGAAGCTGCCGCGCTCAAGGCCCTCAAGGGCTTGCTAGATAAGTTCGCAGACGACGTTACGGAAGTTGAAAAGACACTTCCAAGTTCGCTGACGATTGATGCCAGCCGCGTCATCAACGAGGTTCGCGGCAACCTGAATTATACTCGCAACACCAGTCTCCCGCAGGCACTGAGCCGTTACGAGCCAGCAGTCGTGCCGATCATGCCCGCCATGTATGCACCCGGCACTGGTCCTATGCCTCCGATGCCCGAGGTAACTGGTAATGGATAACCAGCAGGGCGAGTTTCTATGGCCCGACGACAAGCCCAAAGTGGCAGGCAAACCCAGCAAGGTTGAACTGGCAGCAGCCATCGCCAAGGCCATCGCCAATCTCGCGATTATCAGCGCGTCCATCCTCACACTGTTGAAAAGGCAGAAGTGAACACAAGTCGCGAGATTATCACGCAAATGGCGACCTCGCCCTACCCGCCCTCGTTTCAGGGATCGGGTTGGGCGTACGCCTTTGCGGTGTTCAGCCTTCTGATCATCAGCATGATCGGCGCTGGCACGGTCAGTTTGGCCTTTCGCAACCTCATTCGTCACCGACTGTGGACGCTTAACTGGTGGCAGCACGTTGCATTCATGCTTGCCGGCATTGGCGCAACCTGTCGATGTGCCGCTGATGTCGCGTACAAAATGGCATGGGGCGATACGAGCGTTCAAACGCTGGAACTGCTCATGTCGATCAAGAACGGCATCGACAGCGTTATCGCCATTCCGGTCATCGCATGGATGACGATCTACACCCTGAAAATCAGCACCATCGACAAGAGCCGTCACCGCATTGCGCGGTTCACGAGCGTCGTAGGAATCGTAGCGGTCATCAGCGCCATTTGCGCTTTCACCAAAGTCTAAGCGATGAGCCATCGCGCGCTCCGCAACCTCGCCCTGTTTCTAACAGTGGCGACTTCCACCAGCGCAGCCTATGGCGCCGAGGTCGCCGAAAAAGGCCCCACGGTTGGTGAGACGGGCATCCCGTGGACCGTTGTGGTTGCCGCGCTTGCCTGCGTTCTGGTCCGCGTGGTGATCTGGACGGAAAGCAAGAACAAGCTGCTCGTCTATAACATGGCGATCAGCGGCATCGCCGTCTTGGGATCGATCGTTTACACCCTTGAGTACGTTCACGGCCTCGCTGCCGCGTTTGGTATTGGGCTTTCGATGGGCGCTGGCGCAGTTGGCTTGATCGAGTTCGCGAAGAGCAAGCTTCTGACGGGTATCAAGGATGGCATCGCTGCTGCCGTCAAGGGATCGGACAAAGCCTAACGGCTTGCATCACAGGCCCCTCGGGCTTGATCCTCGATTTGTTGGCGCAGTAGCGTCAGCCTGCGGGACGGCCAAGTCGGACCTCCAAAGGAGATAAGCCAACATAGGCAACTTGGTGCAAGCCCTTCTTGACCTCTGCTACAACATCCTCCCACTGAACATGTATTATGAGAAACTTCTTAAAACATCTCACGGCTTCCGCATTGGGAAAGCTTGATTCGGGGATCGTGAGCGGCATTCGGTACTTGTCTTCGTCAATTGAATTAACACGCTCTTTCACAGCCACTGCATACCATGTGCCAAGAGCAAGCCATTCATCTAGCTTGCGGCGCCAGTGGGAATGTACGTTTTCCCATTGCTGCCATTTTTGCGTGTCATAGACCTCGCCACTGCAAAGCCGATCAGTAAGATCGGAAGCGTTCTGCGCGATCTCGCTTTCGAGCAGCGGCATCGTCGCAAGTACGCTAAGCGCATGAAAGGCTTCGTGGGCGCGCTGCCGGTGATCTTTGACCGTCTCCGTAAGCTTTTCAATATCCCGCCCATTGATAGCTCCATCCACCCGGACGTGCTCAAGCTTTTCGACAACCCCGAGGGCTTCGTTTGCCTTTCGCTCTATGACCTGGGACCCCATCCGAACCTCATCGAAGTCCTTCTGTAAACCTAGCTTGAGCTGATCAAGCTGCTCGCCTAATCGCGCTTCAAGCCCGAGCATACGCTGGTAGTCATCGATTATCGCGCGCTTGATCTTTTCTAACTCCGCGACTCTCGCGGATATAGCTGAGTCGTCGTATGACGCATTGGATGCTTGTGGGATTACGCTCCAAGCTTCATCAGGGAGCCGCCTGCGGACATACTCGAACAGCGCATATACAAAGCCACTCTGCGCCACGACGATCCATGCCCACCAAGGCAACCCGGCGCCGGTCATGCCCCAGAGCACCGGCAAGGTAGGTAGGTCGAATTGGTCGCAGCCGAACTGATAGGCAGCAGCCCCAGATGGAAGAGCGACGACCACTCGGCTTCTCCAAGGGCGAAGCACGTGCTTGATAGTGGAGAGCGCTTTTAGCATCCCTCTCTCCTACCACCAGCCATATACGTCACAAGGGAAGAAACCCGGAATACACGAAATCACCGGCTATCTGGCGCACGCGTCACCGATAACACGACAGGCACGTGCATAGCCGGGAATTGGGCGCGATATTCATGGTATCTGGGAGAAATGCGCTGGTGCGATAATCTGGGAGAATTAGGAGGACGAACGCTTGCGCGTTGTCCTACATCTGCGTGTTTGTTGCAGTTCGTAAACTCACTGCCAAACACTTGCTGTAATGCGTTCTCTTGAAGTGCTGATATTCGAACTGCGATGCGTGGTATGAATAAATTATTATGAGTCATTCCAGGTTGGGAGATACACACTTCCCCCCACTACATGAGTCATACAACAAACAACCAATTAATGGTCGAATGTTCAAAATCTCATGCAGTGAGGGGAAGCGGCGAGTAGTTTTTCCAGTACAGGGTTCTACACACTTCGGACCTGAAACTCTTTGAGCTGCGGGGTTAACGGTCGCACTTACGTTCAGGCTTCTGGATAAACGTGGAACACACGTTCAGTGCCAATAGCGGTCTCTCCTGTTGCCGTCCGAATGGCTTCAGGAGTTTTAGGATGTTGTCGGGTAACAGACAGAGCATCCTCCTATTTGACCCTACCAAAAGCCAGTCGGTTGTCCTGCTTTTGCAGTGCTGAATTCAATCAGCAAACCCTACTAGCCCCTGTCGGGTGGTGCATTTTTTATACTGGTGCCATGCGTGCCCTAAATGGGGTTTGCCGTTTCTTCCAGTGCGCCGCCTACCAGCTCAACCGCCCGTTTGAATCGGGTTGGGGTTTTGGGATCAATCCCGGATCGTAGGCCTTGTTTTTGCCGTGTGGCGAATGGGGGATTTTGGGGGCTAGTTATGGGGCCTAAGAGAATGGCCGAGCCCAAAAGAAAGGCCCGCTAGATGGGGTGGAAGTCATCTAGCGAGCCCGAACTGCTTGATGTTGAACAGTGGATACGCACGTGCCTGTGACAGCAGTTCCACCCACCGTTCACAATACTACTTATAAACTCTGGCAGGGGGTAAAAGCTATATATTTGTGAGCTTGCTGCCACACTGTAGGGAGTGATTAAGGGGGGTGCCGACCCTGCTTGAATCTGGGCCTGTTGCCTTGGTGTCATCCACGCGCCAACGAACGTGGATGACCCAACAGCTTAACGGTGCTCAGCGAGATTCGCGCTGCTCCTCCTCGACTTGTGAGAGCGCACCGTAGATGTGATCTACGACATATTGCGCCTCGCTATCGGACGCTTCGGTCATGCGAAAGTACTGAGTTGCCAGTTCTTGAATTTGGTCAACGATACTCATGCGGACTTCCCCTTCTTCGGCTTGGCAGGGACGGCGAAGAGGTCATCCACGGCCTTGAGGCGCTGGCTTCGACTGGCCTTGGTGGCTTGCTGATCGCCAGCGGCAATCTTGGCTTCACGGATTACCTGCTTCTTTGCAGCCTCGGCCTTCTTCTTCGCGGCCTGCGCCTTTTTGAACGCGACGGAACCGGCTTTCCGAACCTGCGCCTCGTGCGCTTCCGAGAACCGCATCAGCATGGACGAGAGCCGTGAGGCATTGGTCACCTGTTCTTCTGGCAACCGCTCATCAAGCAGGCCCATAAGAACGACGCGCTGCGCCTCGCCTACCGGGTTTTCCACCGGTACACTTTCGTTGAACTGTGGCGATAGAAGTGGGAAGACGCCGTCGACGGTCCAGTTCCAGCGGTCGTCCTGAGCCTCCAACGACTGCGGATCGTATTGCACGAACTTCCGTTTGTCGCTGTCTGGTACTCGTGCGTCGAAGCTCTCTTCCAGTCGCTCGCACTTTCGAGCAAGCGACTTTTCCTTGCGAAAGTTGGGATCATTGCCAGCCAGTGCGATCTTCGCATAACGAAGAACGCCCTGTGCTTCCTGCCAATAGTCCGCCGCTTCATCGGACAGCAAAGCGCCGCCGTTTTCCTTTGCGTCCTTGTTAGCCTCTCGGTACTCCTTCGCGAGTTCCGTCACTTCCTTGGCTGCATCATCACCAGCCACGCGGGTGATGAGCGCCATTGGATGCACATACTTGGGCTTGGCCTCTAGGGTCTTGAGCGCGCGTTCAATCGCCGCGCGTCGCACGTCACTAAGCATTGCTGCCTCCATACTGTGTGGAGCGGGGCGCGCTGCGCCCCGCTGAGGTGGTTACGCGGCTTGCTCGCCGTTGCCCTGCTGCGAGTCCTCGCCAGCCTGACGTGCTTTTGTCTGGGCGATGAGGGCGCGAACGCCGTCTCGGACACTGTCCACGGCTTTGTGGGAGACCGAGCTTTCGCGCACCGGGGCTGTGACGTAAGCCCTCGCCTTTTTCTTGGCATCGAGCCGCGCCCTGATGGCGGGAGCCGCCGCATCAGCCATCTTGTCGAGTGCCTTGATGGCATCGCGTTCCACGACGCCCAGCACCTCAACTGCGGTCGAGCCCTCGACCGCACGGACCAAGATGGTCATGTACTTTCCCGCCTTCTCAGGTCGCACGAAGTCCAGTTCGGCCATCGGTCCGGTCGTGTTCTCCAGGAACAGCTTCCGCGTGTTTTCGGTCACCGGAGCAGCCGCTTCCTTCTTGAGGTCGGCAAGGCGCTTCTTCCGCTCCTTGGCCATCGTGGCTGCACCCTTGGACGCCATGATCGTTTCAGCGATGGCCGCTGCGTCCGTGGTCTCGACGCCGCGAGCCATCAGCTCTTCCATCGTGTGATGGTAGATCTCCATGTTGCGGTCGGGCACCCACACGACGCGGGTCTCGCCCTCACCATCCTTGAACGTGACGGTCTTGTCGGGGTGACGCTCACCCCAATAGGTCTTAATCCAGGGGGTGAACTGGCTTGTGCCGTTCTCGGCTGGTGCGACACCATGCTCGTCCAAGATGGCCGCCTGCGTTTCGGCAGTGGCGTTGGCGATGATCTTGCGGATGGCGACGTATGCCTCGGCAACCATGAGGGCGAGAGCTGAACTACCACGCGCCTTATCCCAGGCACGCTGTTGCACGCCGACAAGCGTGCGAACCGCCTGGTCTTCAACCAGCGATTCGTCGATAAAAACGGAGTCCAACACGACGGGTATGGCGGCTTCCTTTTTGGTGGCTGCTTCTAGTACTGCGGCGGTCTCAATATTTGCTTCGATAGTCACGTTCTGGTCTCCTTAGAACCTTTATGCCGAACACGTCGTCCGGTGAGTTCTTTCTGAGGCAGCTTCCGGGAGGGGCAGATTTTAACTACATTTTTTAATTTTCAGGCGATCAGAGTTGCGATGTATGATGTGAGCCAGAAGCTAATACCCAGCAGCGAGGGCGGCCTTGGGTGGGACGTGCATGTTCGATGCGCTCCAGATAGCTATGATGCGCTGACGATCCTGCGGATGGTCAAGCTTGTGAACCGCCGAGGAATGGTGCGCTACTTTTACCCGCATGATGGCAAGTGGTATCGGTTCGTGAAACAGGTTGAGCGGATCGCTCGTATCGACGACCGATTGGAGTGGGTCGAGGAGCAGCTTGCCGACGATGATCTGTACGTCAGCTTCTCCGATCGCCTGGAGGCGCGAAAGTTTGTTGCTGATCTCAACAGCCTATCAACTTCGGTGATACCTGCGGCTTCGAAAGCTGACATTGCGGCAAAGGCGGCACGTTTCGCCCTTGCACAAGAGTACGCCCGCACCGATTATCCGCCCAATCTGACTTTCCGACGAAACGATGGGTGGGAGCGAAGCGGCAACGGCTGGCTTGTCATGGTCTCGCCGCAACTTCACGATCCGGCGAAAGTCGAGACATGGATGCGGAAGAACCTGGAAAGCCGATACTGGCCAGCGGTGTGGCAACCTGGCGGTGCGCCCCAGCTACTCAGAAAAAGCTACCGTTATTGGCACCTCAAAGCAGCGGATTGGCAGACGCTTTTCGACCGGTGCCGAGACACGGGCTGTCTGTTGATTGTCCATTTTCACATGAAAACGGACCTGGAGGCGTTTGACCGCACCTACGGACCAAGCAGCCTGCTTTAACGGGGAGAACCCCTCCACAAATCTGTGAAGGGGATCACGGCGTCGGTTGTCATGTTGCACTCCGCTTGGCGTAAAAGCGGTTTAGGATATTGCCATTAAAATAGGCCCGTGAGCCATCTGGCAGCAGCGCGGTCAGCACCTCGCGGCGAACCTGCTCTGCCACTTCCTCGTAGTTGGTTTCCTGGCGGGTGCGACACCACCGGATGATCCGGCGCTCAAACGCGTCCTCACCTTCCAAGGCGATCAACGTGGACAGTTCCTTGCAAGAGCCCCAATAGGCTTGCCACTTGGACGGCACGCGGACCTTGCCCCGCTTTAGCGTGGTGTATTTCCGGCCAATATACATCCGGCCGGATGCCTTGTGCGTGATCAGGTATATAAAACCATAGAAGGCTGAGGGTTGAACGCCCTCGTCATACTGCCAAGCACTCACGGCTTAACGAACAACGCAGCTTCACGAGCACGCCGAGCGGTCAGCCCCTTGTTGGGCTTGCCATCGACCTTGTTCCAGCGCGCCAACTGCGCGGGCACTTGCTCGTAATGCCCGCCGTTCAGCACTCGAACGAGCGTTGATTTGGCGAAAGCATTCGAGCCGATATTAAAGGCCAGGGACACCAAGGCGTCGAACTGGTTTTGCGTCAGGGGGACTTTGACGGCCCCGGCGACGGCTCTTTCAAATCGGGCAAGATCAGCAACGAGGAGCGCATCGCTTTGCGCCTTCGTGATGGTCATTCCCATCTTCACGTCGGGACCGGTGTGCCCAACGCCAATAGTTGGAACGCCAGCAGAGCAGCGATATGTGGTTAGTTTTTCGCCTTCCGCCTCGCGGATAAAGGCACGTCCTATAGATGATGTTTTCATCTACTAACTTATCGAAACAGGTTTTCTCGCCTTTCTCAGTTATAGCAGCACATAACCCTCGGATGCCCGAGAGTAAGTAGTTGGTCAGCAATAAAGTTGAACAACTACTGGTGATGCATGACGAACAAGAACAAGAGCCTAAAGGGCCAATACGTTTCAGAATACGCAGCTTTGAAGAACGCAATCGATCGCTGCTCACGCCATTCACATTCGCAGTCTCAGGACTACGTAAAGCGCGGCCTAGATGTTGAGCCGTCGTGGAGGGACCAGAAGACCGGGTTCAAAGCCTTCTTTGATGAGATTGGCCCCAAGGCCAGTCCTGAGCTGGAACTGGACCGCATCGACAACGACAAGGGCTACGTCAATGGCAACGTCCGTTGGGTCACACACCTTGAGAACATGCGAAATCGCCGGAAGCCGATTGCCAAAATCAAGAGCCTTGGATGGGGCATCGGCAAGCGCGAAATTATCGACAGCAGCGGTCGCAGAAAGACCATTCCCTGCCAGCTAGTCCCCTTCAATGGCGTGTTGCAGCCCATTCAGGACGTGGCCGAAGAGCTAGGGATCAGCGTGATCACACTCCGGCAGCGAGTGCAAAAGGGTTGGGCTCACGAACGGGTATTCGCCGCAACACTCTACAGCCCGCGCGGCAAGCCCCGCCCCGCTCCAACAATCAACTAAAACAGAGGGAGATAACTCCACATGGAATACAACGAACTGAACAATCCACAGACTTATCCACAGGACATTGCGACGCTCAAGCTGATGATCGAGACCATCACGGTCCGCCAGAACGAGCAGTCGGGTACCATTGCAGACCTCCGCACCCGGCTTGAAGCTGCTGAAGCGCGTTTGGACGAGGCAACCCACATGACCAGCGAGGAATACGGCAATCAGGTCGTGGAGCAGGTTATGGCCGCTATGCCGATCATTCAGGCGGAAGCGATGAAGGGCACCAAGCGCGGTGGCCGTCGATGAGCAATCTCAAGGTAATCGCTCTCACCGACGAGATGATCGCTCGGCTGACTGTGGCTCGCGACGAAATGCAAAAGCGATATGATGAGACGATAGCACAACAGGCAGAGGTCAAATCCTCTCAGCTTGTGCTCGATCTGGCCACCCAGGCCGATAAGGCTATCGGCCGTATGAGGGCATGGATTGCAAAGCGATGAGCAATCTCCTCGAACTTCGCTCCGTGCTGACCGAGGACGAACAGCGCGAAATGCTCCGCGAAACCGTCATCCACTTTCTCAGCATCGACCCTCACCACCCCTACGCGCAGCTATTTGGACAAGCCCTAGCTGATCTAGACTAGCAGCATGGCCGGGACGCTGATCCCGGCCATAGCCATGAATGCCGTCCAGCTAAGTACTCAATGCAGGACGAATTCACAGGAAACATCACCCTCAACAGGGCCGACACATTCACGCTCGCTTTCAAATATGAGGACGAGAACGGACAAGCCCTCCCTCTCGATCCGGCCAATCTGCGTCTGCACGTTGGCAGCGAGGCTCAATACCTCCTCACGGTGATCTCGGTTGCGGACCCTGATGACAACACCGTCGTCCATTTTACCTTTACTCGCGATCATGCAGTGGCGTTGGGCAAGAAGGAATGGTCGTGGATCATTCGGGAGTTCGTCAACGGTGAACCTGACGTTCTGGCCGAAGGTGCGACGATCAGCGCAACGGGATTTGCGGTTCCCGTGGAAGCGGTGGCCTGATGGGCAGCTTCACGGTTCAGAAGGCACAAAGCACGCTGACGGTTCAGCGCGGCGCACCAGCGATCCTCCGTGTCACGACGAAGACGATCAACACCGTTACAGTGAAGGCAACCGGCACACGTGGACCCAAGGGCGAGCCCGGCGAGAGTGTCCGCGGTGACGTTGGGCCCATGGGGCCGGTTGGCCCGCGAGGCGAACAAGGCGAAAGCGCGGACCTCACAGCAGTTTCCACACTGGCGAATCGTGTCGATGCACTGACGAACACCGTTACGGATATCCGCAGCCTCGCCCCTGAAGCCCTGAACGCCTTTTCGGAAGTCGCGAGCGCACTCAATAACGATCCACAATTCGCGCAGACGATGACCACTGCGCTGGGCAGTCGCGTACGCTTTGATGCCGTTCAGGCCCTCACGGCCACTCAGCGAAACGTAGCCCGCAGCAACGTAGATGCCGCATCGGTCTCGGATGTCACGGCCAAGCTGGCCAAAGAAAACTACGTCAGGAGCCTCCAGGTCGTCATTGGAGGCAAACCGCCCGCCAATTCCCTCGTCGGTGGCGGCATCACACCTCAGAACGGCACCATTGATGTAACGGCCAGCAGCTTCCGGGCCGATACTGCGCCATCAGCGGAAACGGTATTCTCGCTCAAGATCAACGGCGCGCAGCGTGGCACGGTCACGTTTCTGGCCGGACAGACCCGTGGCGTCCTGGATCTCGCAGGAACCACGCTTGTCGCGGGCGATCGCATCGCACTCTATTCGGGCGCAACCGATGTCACGCTTGCCGGCGTGATCGGATCGCTGGTGGTCCGCCTGTGAACCAGCCAGTCGTTGAGTTTCTAAAGGACACCAATCAGGTCTTCACATGGACGGTTCCCGAAGGCGTTTACAAGATGCGAGCCGAAGCTATCGCGGCAGGTGCCAACGGGAATGCAGGTTCCAACAATGCAACATCAAAGGGTGGATCGGGTGGAGCATACGCTTTCACGGAACTGGACGTAACGCCGGGTCAGCAGATCGAGTATTTTGTTGGCGCACCTACGCCATTCGCCGCCCCACGATCAGTCACTTACCTTGGCAGCACGAGCATCCTTGCCGTCGAGAGCGGCATCAATATCAATAGCACCGCCATCAACGAGGGTGGCGCAGTGCTGGCAGGCTTCGGAGGTTTCCCGGGTGGCAGGGCAACAGCCGGTCGTCGTGGTGGTGGCGGTGCTGCTGGCCCCTATGGCATCGGCGGACAGGCTGGCAACAGCGGCGGCGGCGGTGCCAATGGCGGCGGCTCGTCGACCAACCTGACCGGCGGCACAAACCGACTGGGCTATGGCGGCGGTGCTGGCGCCATTGATAGCGTTAGTCCTGCCGGATCGGGCCTCGATGGCGGCGGCGGCGGTGGTGGTATTGGATCAAACCAGCTCTACATGATCGGCGGCCATGGAAGCCAGGACACTATCTGGGCCTCTACTATCACGGGCGAGCCTGCTGGCCCAGGTGGCGCTGGCGGCGCATCCTCTGGCTCAGGCAGCGGCGGTAATGCTGGCGGTTATGGCGGTGGTGGTGGTGGCGGTAGATCGGCCGCTACCGGTCGGTATCAAGGAACGCAGGGTATCATCGTTCTATCCTACATGATCGAGCCAAATGGCTTATTGTTTTCCTACTGGCTTTGATAACTCGCATTCGCGCAGCGACGCCCGACGTATTGCACTTCGTTCCCTTTTCGTTCTATCATCGAAGCCGGATTGGAGGCGGACATGGTAGGCATGATCACACAGGAACGGATTAGCGAACTGATCGCGGAAGCACCGGCATGGGCAAAGATTGGCCTGACGGTTCCCAATGAGCGGCTTCGCGCCGATGCGCAGCAGGAGCTGGCCCGTCATGTCTACACTTCGCTGTTCCAGCCCATCAGCGGCGACACGGCTCAGCTTCCCTTACCCCTGTGACGTGGGCGACGTTCGCTCCGGATCGCTGAATTGTTTATTCGTCAGAACGCCAACGTGGGATGCGTTTGCACATCATGCAGACATCAACGTTTCCTGCCGGTATCTACAACATTGCGCGGCAAACCTCGAAAGTCAGTTTACGTGCAAGCAGATTGAACGAACGTAGTTGACGTCAGAAATTACGGGCGGACCGGGCATCCATGCTTAGGAAGTTGATTTCGCCGCATCCTGACCATGTGCCACGCTGAGTTCTTCGGCGACCCCAATCATTCTAACTCTTAGGTCGGGGACTGCCGTTATGAAGTGCATCGCCTGCCCACATGCACCCCGCGCACCATCCCAGATTGAGATTTTTCCAACGCTTGTCTCAACTAGCCAGGTATCCTCAGCGAACGCATGGAAGAGGCTCGTCTGTGACGGATGGGTCCACTCGCTAAGCTGCTCATAAAGCATCTCGAATGCACTCTCCTTTCGAGACGAAACTTTCATTTCCTGCTCGAATAGGTGACGCATCGCGTTGAGGATATGCTTCGAAGCAGCTTCCTCATTTTGCATTCGCGCAAGAGCTTCTGGCGTAAAGTGATAATCGTCGTGGGAGAAGGCACCCTCCTTAAACCGCTTCTGCTCCTCGACCTTGATACGCGAGCTATTGACGTAAGCTAGAACGACTTCGCCACTCTTATGCACGCCACCGTTATTAAAACCCTTCACCACTTCATAAGTAGCGAACTCACCGACTGCGTATGTTTCGACAATGCAGCGCGCCATAACACAGGCTGCCGATGTCCGCCCATTCGAGAGCAACAACTCACAATCGTCATAAAGGGTGACAATCCTATTAAAAATCATATTCGCATAATTTGCAAAATGACGTCCAGGGTCTGCTACGCCCACTGCTCATAAAAAGAGCACCTCGGCAAACTGCAATCCCTCTCTGACTTTAGCGATCTCTGACAAAGCCCTGTTCGTAGCTTCACTTAGCACGTTGGGAGAGCTCAATACATTCTCCTGCATTTTGCAGCGTAGCCGTGCGGAGCTCATCGAAGCCCCCCCGTCAAGGTCTCGTATCTATTGCGCGCGAGTCGCTGTCGAGTGTTTTTCCAGGCCTTCGTTCGATCAGCGCGCTGCCCGAAACTCTAAGCAATGCAACGCCCAAATTAATTTTACGTGCAGCGCAGGTTGCACGCGCGCAGGGAAGGTCACATGCGCATTGGCGCGCGCGACGCTGATCGTTCCCGTCTCGAGCGGCTGGCGCAGCGAATCGAGCACCGCCCGCTGGAACTCGGGCAATTCGTCGAGGAACAGCACACCCAGATGCGCCAGGCTGACCTCCCCGGGCTTCACCTTCAGCCCTCCCCCGGTCAGCGCAGCCATCGACGCCGAATGATGCGGGCTGCGGAACGGCCGGGTCCGGGTCAGCCGTCCCCCCGACAACGTGCCCGCGACCGACTGGACCATCGACACTTCGAGCGCCTCGGCGGGGTCGAGTGGCGGCAGGATCCCCGGCAGGCACGCCGCCATCAGCGATTTGCCCGACCCCGGCGGACCACACATCAACAGATTGTGCCCACCCGCCGCAGCGACCTCCAGTCCGCGCTTGGCGGTCTCCTGCCCACGAACCTGCGCGAGGTCAGGCCCGGCCGGCGCGACATCGACCTCGCCAGGCTGGGGCGCGCGCAGCAGGCCATGGCCTTTGAAATGGTTGATCAGCGCGAGCAGGTCGGGCGCGGCAACCACCTCGATCGACCCGGCCCAGGCCGCTTCCGATCCTTGCGAGGCCGGGCAGATCAGCCCCTTGCCCTCGTTCGACGCATGCAGCGCGGCGAGCAGGACACCGGGCGACGCGGTGATCCGCGCATCGAGGCCGAGCTCGCCGACGACGACATAATCGGCGAGCATTTCCGCATCGATCACCCCCATCGCCGCCAGCAATGCGAGCGCGACAGGAAGATCGAAATGCGATCCTTCTTTTGGCAGATCGGCCGGCGACAGGTTCACCGCGATCCGTTTCGGCGGCAATGCCAGCCCCATCCCCGCGATCGCGCCACGGACGCGCTCGCGGCTCTCGCCGACCGCCTTGTCCGCCAGCCCGACGAGGTTGAACGCAGGAAGTCCCGGAATCAGCTGGACTTGTACTTCGACCGCGCGCGCTTCCAGCCCCAGATACGCCACCGTCGACACGATCGCCGCCATGAAAATCCCCCGCCGCGTCGCTCGTAATGGCGGATCGCCACCGTCACGCCCTATTCATACCGGATTTGACCATTGGG
>Ga0308164_10000775_pt1 | contig 44486 bp, 40 predicted proteins | sample PhyTR2_FD_201031 | JGI IMG/M metagenome (GOLD analysis project Ga0308164, IMG submission 201031) | Phyllosphere microbial communities from UC Gill Tract Community Farm, Albany, California, United States - DLSLT.R2 | ecosystem: Host-associated > Plants > Phyllosphere > Unclassified | place: USA...
CTGCGGTGTATTCCCACCCTGCGGGGCGCTTGTCTGCGTCTCAGCCTGTACGCTGGCAGTGCTGAAGAGAGCGACGACAGCTGATATAGCCAGCCATCCTTTATAGCTTTTATTAGTTTTCATTTTGTACTCCTGAAGATTAAGGGAAGACCGATATCAGAAAAATCCTGCGCAAAATTACCTGCTCCGCCTGGATGAGTTGTCATCTTTTCTACCTCGCTTAAGGTGCCTTATGTAGCAGAGTTATTAAGCGTTGTAGTAATTTCAGGTAATCGCAAATATAAACAATGAATTGAAGCAGTATAAAAATAATGAAAATGCATTCCGCCTCGCTTAAAGCCGAATTTTTATCTATTATAAGCAAAGGTTTCAGCATGAAATTTATACGAAACATCAAAATACCGTACAGCTTTTTTTTGCTTACTTTGAGATAATTCTTAATATCGCTGTGCGGTTGTTGGCTGTTTAATGCTGCGTAATAATTAACGAGTGACATAATAATGTGATGAGGTTGAACTCATGTTACTTCCTTACATCGCTTTAAATGTCCTGGTTCAGGTGATTGAATATATTAAGGAAAGATAACATGCTCAAATCTCGCGCTTTAAAAGCCGCATTTGCGGTGGTGATATCTTGTACCGTGCTTGCTGCGCCCGTTTTCGCAAATCCCGGCAACGGCAACGGTGGTGGCGGTCAGGGTAATGGTAATAGCGGAAACCCAGGTAATAACGGCAAAAGCGGAGAGCACGGAAACAAGGGACATGGTAATGCGGGTCAGAAAGACAAACATGGAAATCGTAAGAACGCTGGACGGCCCGATCACGTCGAGTCAGATATCAACTACTCTCTTGCACGTAAACTTGCCGTCAATTATGGCCTTGTCGGCTATCAGTCTTTACCGCCAGGAATAGCTAAAAAAGTTGCGCGTGGTAAACCTTTGCCTCCGGGTATCGCCAAAAAAAGTTTGCCAGCATCAATGCTAAATGAGCTGCCCTACTATCCTGGTTACGAATGGCGAGCTGTCGGAGATAATCTTGTGCTGATAGCCCTGAGCACCGCTGTCGTGACCGCCGTAATTAATGGGGTTTTCGATTAATCTTCAAATTTTTTCGAACGGGTTAACTTTCCTGGTGGAGCGCCAGTAACACGCTTAAATGCTTTTATGAAGGCGCTCTCCGACTCATATCCCATTGCGGCAAAAACGCCTGAAATCGTCTCGCCTGAATTTTGCAGACGATCGCTGGCTAGCAGCATCCTCCGTTGCGTCAGAGACTCTATGGGCGTAATTCCAACCGTCTGACCAAAGTGTTTTGCAAATGCAGCGCGGGACATCCCTGCCTGCGATGCCAGCATAATTAACGTCCGGCATGACATCGCAGCGCCCGTCTTCGGTGTAAAGTGCCTGACAGGCAAGGATGTCGTGAGGAGAACATTTAGTTATTCCAGTCTTATGTCGAATGATGCGCACTCGCTGAAGATGTCGATATCTGTTCCTGAAGGATAATATCACCTCTTCCTCCACCAGGTTCATAGCGGGATAGCTGACCGCGTTCGCTGTTCCCTTGCTACCCGCTTCTGGCCAGGCAGATTGCCACTCACGCTTTATGCACTCTGCGACAGGCTCCGTTCGTCCCGCTGATCGGGAATGCGCGCAATCACCTTGATTTCAAAATCAAATCCCGCCAGCCACGTCACACCCACCGCTGTCCAGTTAGGATAAGGAGGCTGCGGAAAAACGCGCTGCTTTATCTGCATGACGGTCTCGAACTGATGCTCCGGATCGGTGTGAAACGTGGTGACATCGATCAGATCGTCAAAGGTACACCCTGCCGCAGCGAGCGTGGCTGCCAGATTCTCAAATGCCCGTTCGACCTGAGCAGCAAAATCGGGCTCCGGCGTGCCGTCGGCACGACTGCCCACCTGACCTGAGACAAACAGCAGATCGCCTGAGCGGATAGCCGCTGAATAACCATGCTGCTCATAGAGAGCGTGACGATTTGCAGGAAAAATGGGTTCGCGGGTGATCATTAGAATTTCCTCAATAGCCTTTAGGGGATTGCAGGATGCAGCGCACACGCGTTTGATTTAATATACGCTGCGTATGTCACATTAATCACACATACGCCGCGTATGTCAATTAATATACCTCGCGTATGTGAAAGGAGAATCTATGGCCGCTAAACGTCGCGCTGAAACAATGGAAGAGAACCGGGCAAAACTGATTGCAGCAGCACGCACTGCCTTTGCCGAAAAAGGCTTTGCCGCCGCGTCAATGGATGAACTGACGGCCAGCGTAGGTCTGACACGCGGGGCGCTCTACCACAATTTTGGTGACAAAAAGGGGCTGCTTGCGGCGGTCGTCGCACAGGTTGATGGCGAAATGGCGCAGCAGGCTAAAGCGGCAGCGTCTGGGGTGAGCGATGCATGGGAGAAGCTGGTGGCTGAAGGCATCGCCTACATCCGAATGGCAATGGATGCCGAAGTGCAACGCATTGTGCTGCGCGATGGCCCGGCTTTTCTGGGGGATCCCTCGCAATGGCCCAGCCAGAATAGCTGCCTGGAAGCCACGCGCGAAACGATTACCCGTCTTATCGACAGCGGGATAATGAAGCCGGTCAACGTCGATGCCGCCGCTCATCTGCTGAACAGCGCGGCGCTGAATGCCGCACTGTGGGTCGCTTCCAGCAGCGAGCCGGAAAAGGCGCTGCCAAAGATAATCGACGTGTTCACAAATCTGGCAGGCGGCTTGCGCCATAGTGCGATTTAACCCTGAATGTTCACTGCTGCTTTCACTGATAACCCTGAAGCTCTGAGTGCTGACGCCTGCAACTCTTTCAGGCGCGGTGTCGTTTTAATTCAGTGTGACAGCGGAATCAGGCCGCTCTCCTGATAGGTCGCAATCAGGTTATCAAAAATTGTTATATCCTGGCGCGTGCGGGCTATTAACTGCGCGCCGGCAACTGCGGTGTAAATTGCCAGCGCGCGCTGCGCATTTTTCGCGGGGTTATCGGGCGACTTTTCGCAAAGGACCTCTGTCAGCCAGTCAACGTTCGCATCGACAAAACACTGAACCTCACGCTTCACTTCCTCGGGCAGATCTTCATATTCCGCCGCCATAAAGCTGGAGAGACAGAGCCGGTTGGCATCTTCAAGCGACTTGCGGAAAATCTGCGGATAGCGCTGCAACGCTTCATCTGGTGAGGCACTTTGCTTGCGGATCGTCTTTAAATCCTCAGCCGTATCCTGCCAGTATCGGTTGGCGACCGCAGCCCCCAGATTGGCCTTACTGGCGAAGTGATAATAGATACTGGCATTCTTGATGCCTACTTCGTCAGCGATACTGCGAAAATTAATCCCGTTATAGCCATGATTCTGGGCAGCACTTTTTGCTGCCGCCAGAATGGCTTCACGCGCGTTCAGGCTCATAACTCAGTTTTCCTTCATGAGGTGGAGACGCATTATAAGGGGAAAATAATTACCTGCCAACTGGTAGACAGGCATTGACAAGAGAAAAGTTCAGCACCACAATCCACCTACCAATTGATAGGTAGGTAACTTAATCATGACTGATATCCACAATGCATCTGCAGTTCCATCACTTCCCGCGATGAAGATTTATGACTGGTATGATGGCCCTTATCCTGCACGGGTCAGGATTGCCCTGGCGGAAAAGGGATTACTTTCTGAGGTCGAATTTATTCCGGTCAACCTGTGGAAAGGTGAGCATAAAAAACCTGAATTTTTAGCGATCAATTATTCCGGAACCCTGCCGGTTTTAGCGCTGAATAACGGAACGCTGATCGCTGAATGCACCGCCATTACGCAATATCTCGATGTGCTGGATGATAACCCGCTTCTGACAGGCGTCACGCCGGTAGAAAAAGGCGTAATCCATATGATGACCAAACGGGCTGAGATCGAATTTCTTGATGCGGTCAGCGTCTATTTTCATCATGCCACCGCAGGGCTGGGACCGGAGGTTGAGCTCTATCAGAATCCGGAATGGGGTGCGAAGATGCGTGAAAAGGCCATCAGAGGGATGCACTACTTTGACGGCGTTTTACGCTCGCAGCCTTATGTCGCGGGTAATACGTTTTCGATGGCCGATATCGCCGTAACCGGCGGAATGATTTTCGCGGCTTTGGTGAATCTTGCTGTTCCTGACGAGTGTCGCGCCCTGAAAGCGTGGTATGCGAAAATCCAGAGCCGTCCCAGCTATCAGCAATGGCAGGCAATGGTTGAAGCGCGCCGCCCTGCTGCTGCATCGTCTCAGGACCGGGCGTGAGATCGCGCTGATCGTTCTGGATAACGTGGTCTGGCTGCTATTAAAAATCCCCCGGAAAATCTTCCTGATGCTGGTCAGTTAAGATTAGATTTGTAAAGGCTGTCACGGTCAAACGTGGCAGCTTTTTTTCCTGGGCGAGCAAGCCGCAATGCGGGCCTGAGCAGCGCTAAACAGAATGAGTCTGCCAGGAGAGCCCGCAGGACGCGGGCGAAAGGCGGGGCGGCACAGGATGTGCCATCCCCGGCGGTCCGTCAGGCAGAGGAATGAAGTGAAGGAACCGCGCAGCGGCGCGAGGACCGCCAGCCCCTGTCCGGCACCAGACTGCGTTATCACCTGTCGCTTAACTGACTGGCATTAGGAAAATCTTCCGGGGTTTTCTGATCTCAAAACACGACATTTCAGCGCGTCAGCCTTATCAGAATGCCGCTTCAGCCCGCATTGCGCTCAAAGTGGCTGTTTACAAAGGCGCGGCAGCGTGGCGAGATCGGATCGAGGAACACCTGCTCCGGCGAACCGGACTCCTCAATCATACCCTGATGCAGAAACACCGCTTTGTTCGACACGTCACGAGCAAAGCCCATTTCATGGGTGACGATAATCATGGTACGTCCCTCTTCCGCCAGACTGCGGATCACCCGCAATACTTCGCCAACCAGCTCCGGATCCAGCGCGGAAGTTGGCTCATCAAACAGTATCGCTTTCGGCTGCTGCGCCAGCGCCCGTGCAATCGCCACACGCTGCTGCTGTCCGCCGGAAAGCTGTGACGGCCAGGCGTCGCGTTTTGCATAGAGTCCCACTTTATGGAGCAGCGCTTCCGCTTCTTCAATCGCCTCTTTATGGCTGCGCTTCTGCACATGAACCGGCGCTTCAATGATGTTCTGCATCACCGTTTTATGCGGCCACAGGTTGAAGCTCTGAAATACAAAGCCGAGCTGCATTCGCATCAGCTTGATGCGACGGCGCTGCTCGCGGCTCAGTTTTTCGTCGGCGTTATCCAGCGTGACGTTCACCTCGCCTACCGCAATTTCACCCGCCTGTGGTACTTCAAGAAACGGGATGCAGCGTAACAGCGTACTTTTGCCCGACCCACTGGCACCAATCAGCGATATCACATCGCCATCCTGCGCGGTCAGGCTGATGTCGTGCAGCACTTCGTGTCCCGCATAACTCTTTCTGAGATGACTCAGCATGATGGTAGGTGCGGTCATGAGCGTGCTCCAAAATAGTAAGGTGATAAGCGTCGTTCCAGCATCGATACTCCTTTGCTGACCAGCATGGTGAGTATCAGGTAGATCACCGCCGCGCTCAGGAACACCTCCAGCGCCCGGAAAGTGGAAGAGACTATCGAGTCGGCAATGCCAGTCATCTCCATCAGGCTGATGGTGCTGACCAGCGACGTCGCTTTGATCATCGAGATGATCTCATTGCTGTAGGCCGGCAATGCCTGTCGAATCGCAATCGGTAAGGTGATGCGGGAAAAGATCTTATACGACGACATGCCCGAGACTTTAGCGGCTTCCAGCGACTGCTGACTCACCGCGCGCAGCCCGCCGCGCAGGATCTCCGAGGTGTAGGCGGCATCATTGAGGATCAGCGCCAGCAAGCCGCACCAGTAGGGATCGCGCAGCAGCGGCCAGAACAGGCTTTCCCGCACCGCCGGTAAACTGCCAAGACCGTAATAGACCATAAAGATCTGGATCAGCAGCGGCGTACCGCGAAACAGCCAGACGTAGAAGCGACAGAAAACGCTGCCGACACGCGTCATGCGCAGCAGGTTAAGCAGCAGCGCCAGCACGCCGCCGCCAGACAGTGAGAGCAGCGCCAGGTTGATGGTCAGCGGCAATCCTTTCAGCAGAGCCAGCAGCGTCTGCTGTAAAAACATGATATCCACGTGGACTCCTTACCCCTTTACGCGCTGTTGACCGCGCATCGCAAACTTTTCCACGTAGCGGAAAACCATATCGGAACAGGTGGTGATAATCAGGTAGATCACCGCGCCCACGCTGTAGAAGAAAAAGGACATCTGGGTGGAGTTGGCTGCGGTGGAGACCTGGTTCATGGTTTCCACCAGCCCGGTTACCGAGACCAGTGCCGACTCTTTGATCACCGATTGCCACTGATTGCCCATGCCGGGCAGCGCGGTGCGTAGCGCCTGCGGCACGATAATGCGGCGAAACATCATCAGCCGTCCCATGCCGGTCACGGTCGCCGCTTCCAGCGTTCCGCCGGGAATGGCGTAGAAGGCGCCACGGAATACCCCGCTCTGATAGGCACCGGAGATTAGCCCGATGGCAATCGCGCCCGCCACAAAGCCGTTCACATCAAACGGTCCCTGGAAGCCCAGCGCGGTGCCCACGGTGGAGACCACCTGTCGTCCACCGAAGTAGAAGAGGTAGATCACCAGCAGTTCCGGCACGCCGCGAAACAAAGTGATATAGCCTGCCGCCAGTCGCTGCTGCCAGCGTGAACCGGCAATCTGCATCCAGCAGAGCACGCTCCCCAGCAACGCTCCCAGCAGCCAGGCGCAGAGCGACACGCTGACGGTGACGGCGGCGGCATTAAGCAGCACGCCACCCCAGCCCTCATCCCCGAAGCCCAGTATCTGCCAGTCAATATTCATCAGCATCAGCGGTTACGCTTTTGGCGCGACATCTTCGCCAAACCATTTGATCGACAGTTTGCTCAGCGTCCCATCTTTGATCATGGAGTCCAGCGCCTGATTCAGCACCTGCTGCAGCTCACTGTTGCCTTTACGCAGACCAATCGCCGAGCCTGCGCCCAGCACGCCACCGGAGAAGCCATAGCCGCTGCTGCTGATCGCCTCAGCATGTTTTTTCACAAAGGCGTTGAGGTTGGTACGAGAAGCCATGACGGCATCCACCCGGCCATTCATCAGGTCAGCGAAGGTTTCAGGACCCGCCTGATAGGTGCGGATAGTGGCAACATCGCCCAGGTATTTCTGCAGGAAATCCGCCTGAATGGTGGCGACCTGAACCGCAATGGTTTTCCCTTTGAAGGTGGTTTTCAGATCGTCGATCGCTTTTTTCATACCGGCGTCATCATCCGCCGTCACAATCGTGCCGCTGCCTGGCAGCGTGGCCAGCGGGCTTTTTTTCGCAGTCACAAAGCTGGAGACGCTGACGGTGTACTGATGGGTAAAATCGATCGCTTCAGCACGTTTTGGCGTTACGGTCACCGCATCGATCACCGCATCATATTTACCGTCGATAAGACCAGGGATCATGCCCGACCATTTCTGGGCGATGATTTCATATTTAAAGCCAGCACGTTTAGCCAGCTCCGCCACCATATCCGGCTCATAGCCGACGATTTTGCCGCTCGGTGTGGTCTGGTTGAACGGAGGATAAGCCGCTTCAGTCGCAAACTTCAGGGTGCCGAAATCTTTCGCCTGGCTGAACGCGGAAGTGGCGAGCAGCGCCACGGTCAGAGAAGCCGTGAACAGGCGGTTACGCATCATCATATAAACCTCATTTATTTATTATTAAGAGAGTAAATCAATTGCAAGGCGGGTCAGCGCCTGCGTCCCGGCGGTAATACTGCGTTCGTCCGGCTGATAGTCGGAGTTATGCAGGTGATCGTCACGGCCCGGCGTGGCCGATCCAATATGAATCTGGCAGCCCGGTACCCGTTCCGTGAACAGTGAAAAGTCTTCGGCACCAAAGCTGGCGCTGGGCTGCGCGATGATGGACTTATCAAACTGATGCGACAGAATCTGTTCCAGTGAATCGATCAGGCGATCGTCATTCATCAGAGGCGGCACACCACGCTGGAAGTTAACCTCTACCCGCACGTTTTGCGCCAGCGCCACCCCTTCGCATATCCGTTTAAATGAGGTTTCCATAGCAGCGCGAACTTCCGGCGACTTAGTACGGATGGTGCCCTGAAACAGGCAGCTATCAGGAATGATATTGTGGGTGGTACCACCCTGAATGTGCCCGATGGTTAATACGGCGGAGTGAGCGGGATCGCGTTCACGCGAGATGAGGGTCTGTAGCTGGCTGATGAGATGCACGGTCGCGATGATCGGATCGGTGCCCATGTGCGGACGTGCCGCGTGGGTCGATACGCCATGCACCGTAACGTCGAATTCATCGCTGGAGGCGGTACTGGCCCCGCGCGTCAGGGCGACTTCCCCCGCAGCCAGTTCAGGCTTGTTATGCAGGGTCACAGCCCAGTCGATGCCATCTGCCGCGCCGTCCGCAATCATCGCCTCAGCGCCACTTTCTGGCGTCTCTTCCGCGGGCTGGAATATCAGCCGGACCCGGCCTTTGAGCTGCTGACAATAGTGCGGCAGGATCGTTGCCACACCCAGCATCGTTGCGGTGTGAATATCATGCCCACAGGCGTGCATTTTTCCGGGATAGCGGCTGGCAAACGGCAGACCGGTCTGCTCATGGATTGGCAGCGCGTCCATGTCGGCGCGCAACAGCAGCGTCTTACCCGGCTCTGCGCCGTCGATATCCACCATAACACCGCTGCGGCCAACGCCGGTGCGGGGATTCAGTCCCAGCGCCTGCAGATAGTCTGTGACCAGACTGGCGGTGCGCAGCGTATCAAAGCCTAATTCCGGATGCGCATGGATATCACGTCGAATCGCCACTAGCTGCAATTCAAGTTCATTAACTCTGGCTTTTATTTCCCCGGCCAGTCGTGCTTTTTCCTGATTCATAGCAGCCCCGGCAATATGCGATCGGCACTCTGCTGCCGACCGCTATTTTAATCTCATCCTGATGGCGGACATTGATGACCGTTTATTTATTCACAGCACGCGACAGAAAGCAACGCGCAACAGCCTGCCCTACACACTTAAAAATCAATAAGATAGTGTTATTTATTGGAAACCTGTATGAGATAACAGCGGATCAGCAATAATATTAATAATCCGCCACATGACATTACTTTCCCTACTGTCATTGAGCTGATATTTTGCTTTTATCCGGAGAGGGAATAAAGAAGTCTGCCAGTATTTCCGCTAATTTCTCGGGTTGTTCGTCGGGAATAAAATGGCCGCAGTTGAGAACAGTTTCACTGCTTACCTGATGCGCTACGGTGCGCAGCGGGGTGGCCATATCGGGTATCGATCCCTGGTCGGCACTGACAGCCAGCAGCGGTAAAGCCAGTTTGCCTTTTAACGCGCGCTGTCGATTCTGCTCTGCCGACTGTGCAAAAGCGCGGTAAAAAGCCAGTCCGGCCCGCAAGGCCCCGGGCTGCTGAAAAACGCGCAGATATTCATGACGGGCCGCCGCATCTATGCGATGTGGATTGGCTGACTTACGGTTAAAAAACCAGTCGAGGTAGATCGCCTCTCTGCCAGTGATCAGCGCTTCCGGTAAATCATCCACACAGTGAAATCCAAAATGCCAGGTTTTCCAGGCGCTATCACCCACCATTGGCAGCAAGTCAGGAAGCGTGATGCCGGGAATGCCGCCATCCAGCAGCGCGAGACGGCTGACCTTTTCGGGATGGCCTGCCGCCAGTGACCAGGCGACCCACGCCCCGATATCATGCCCGGCCAGATGAAAGCGTTCGATACCCAGCTGGTTCAGCAGCGCCAGTATGCGCTCTGCCACACTGTCAGTGTCGTAACCACTGGCTGGAAAGTCAGAATCACCCTGCCCTGGCAGGTCGGGTGCGATCACATGAAAGCGGCTGGCAAGCAAGGGAATAACTTCCCGCCAGGCATAACTGCTTTGCGGGAAACCCGCGAGCAGAACCACGGCCTCAGCGTGTTCACTGCCTGCGCTGAGGTAGTGCAGCCGCTGCGAGTCAATATTAATAAAGTGGTGCTGGCAGAGTGGATATAAGGGCATAAAACCTCCGGATAATAAGGAAACGATCACTTCCTTAATGAGTAAAAAATTTAGTCGAGTAACTTCAGTGCCAAAGGGATGATGCTGGCATCGGGCCGGGTAGCAGCAACTTTACCGGCGACCCGCATCCCCAGCACGATGCAAAGTATTAGCGAAGCGGTGGCCTTTTTGTCCAGTGCAGGATTGACCGAACCATCCTGCTGACCCAGGCTGATAATCTGCTGCAGATTCTGCTGGTTGCGTATGAGCGCCGCGCTGACGGCCCCGGCAAGCTCCTCATCCAGAGTTTGCAGCTCCACGGCGCTGACAGCCACCAGACAGCCGCGCTCACCTTCAACATCGCGCACTGAATCCACATAAAAATTGAGTAGCGCAGCCAGTTGCTCACGGCCATTTTCACATTGCGCCAGCCGCGCGGCTAAACTGCTGTTACGCATTGAGAGATAGCGAGCGAGGACGTTTGCAAACAGCGTGCGCTTGTCGGTAAAAGCTTTATAGATGCTGCCGGTAGTGAGCTGCATAGCCTGGCCCAAATCGCCGATCGAGGTGGCGTGATAGCCCTTTTGCCGGAATACCAGCATTGCGCAGTCCAGCGCCGCATCGGTATCAAACGCCCGTGGTCGTCCCCGCTCTTTATAACGGTTATCGTTCATCGCAAATACCATTAGAGAATGATCATTTCCTTTAAGATAGACTGATTTGTCCCGCAATGAAAATCTTTTTCCCTGCAGCTAAACTATGCATCATGACGCTGATACGCATTTCATAACCTTTCTCCAGCCCCTCTCCCTCTGACCTGACGCAAAGCACTGAAGCTTAAGCCTCATCTATACTGCAGCTTATCTTTGCTGAAGGAGTCCAATCATGGGACTGAGCTGGTTTACCCTCTGGCCGCCACTGGCACGCGTGCTGTTTATCCTCGCCTGTCTGACCATTATTCTGACCGGCCTTTATCTGGCAGCACCGCTGATCAATCAGGTACTGCTGGCGATGTTACTGGCCATCATGCTTGATCCCCTGATTACACGGCTTGAAAACAAACGCATACCGCGCATCGTCTCGTCACTGTTGGTGATTATGCTGATGCTGTTGATCATGGTGGTTACTATCCTCAAGTTAACCGTGCTGACGCCCGATTTAATGCAGCTCAGCCGTCAGGCGCCCGTTCTGCTGGCGGCCCGGCTTGAACAGCTGACGCTGGCCTTTGCCCGTCTCGATATCGGTATGACGCCCGACCAGTTGCTGACCTTTGTGGATGCGGGTGCGATAGTGCGCATCGTCACTGCGTTTTTGACGCAAATCCCTGGCGTCATCTCATGGTGGATCATGGTGTTCCTGATGCTGCTGTTTATGCTCTATGAGATGCCGCTGCTGAAAGCTGCGCTACAACAGCGGGTAAACGGAAAACATCAGGCCTTTTATCTGGCGCTGCAGGAGGGAATTCAGAGCGTTATTGTGTATGCCAGAGTGAAAACGCTGACCAGTATTCTGGGCGGGTTAATCGTGGGCGTCGGTGCGCATCTGATCGGACTGAAGTTTGCCTTTTTCTGGGGCGTGCTGATGTTCATCTTTAATTACGTGCCGGTGCTCGGTTCCTTTCTTGCCGCCATTCCGCCGGTGATCCAGAGTTACATCATGTTTGATTTACAGATCGCGCTGGCGGTAGCCGGATTCTTTGTGGTGCTGAACCTCTGTCTGAGTTCGGTGCTTGAACCGCTGCTGATTGGTAAGCGACTCAATCTGGCGCTGACTACGCAGCTGCTGGCGTTTCTGTTCTGGCAGGCATTACTGGGGATTACGGGCGGGATACTGGCTATTCCACTGACCTATCTGATTAAAAAGGTCCTGCTGGCGAGCTATCCGCAGCAGGACCCGGAGACAGAATTAACTCAGTGATGGCGTCTTCACCCGCCATGCGCGGGTGAGGCGTTTTTCAATCTCAACTATGATGAAGATCGCGATACTGACAATCAGCGAAATCAGCCAGTAGTTGATCGGCAGTGGACGGGTACCAAACAGCGTGTTCATTAATGGCACATAAATAATGATCGCCTGAAGGACAATCAGTACCAGCGTCACCAGCCAGATACCGCGATTTTTCAGCAGACCGCGATCCAGTGAGAAGCCATCAGAGTTACGGCAGTTAAGCATGTAAGCCCACTGCGAAGTGACCAGCATCTGCAGTAGCACGGTACGGATAAATTCGGCACTGTAGCCACGCGGTTGCAGCCAGGCTTCCAGCACAAAGGCACTGATTGAAATCAGCAGACCAACAAACACCACGCGCCAGATAGCGTAAGCGTCCATCACGTGCGCTTTAACATTGCGTGGTGGCCGGCGCATCGCATTCGCTTCAGCAGGCTCGAACGCCAGACCAAATGACAGCGTGGCGGACGTTGCCATGTTCATCCACAGAATCTGTACCGGGGTTAACGGCAGCAGATTGCCCATCAGAATTGCGATAATAATCAGCAGACCCTGCGCCAGGTTGGTGGGCATAATAAACAGGATGGTTTTCTTGAGGTTGTCGTAAACCCGACGTCCCTCTTTGACTGCCGCAGCGATGGTGGCAAAGTTATCGTCGGCCAGAATCATATCGGCCGCCTCTTTTGTCACCTCGGTGCCTTTAATACCCATCGCAATACCGACGTTGGCCTGTTTCAGCGCCGGAGCATCGTTGACGCCGTCGCCGGTCATGCCGACGATCTCGCCGCTCGCTTCCAGCGCTTTCACCAGACGCAGTTTGTGTTCCGGGCTGGTGCGGGCAAAAATGTCATAGGTTTTTGCCGCGTCGGCCAGTTCGGCGTCGCTCATGTGTTCAAGCTGATAGCCAGTGATAGCAGCCTGACTGTTACCGATTCCCAGTATCTGACCAATCGCCATCGCGGTTTCCTGATGATCACCAGTGATCATTTTGACGCGAATGCCCGCTTTCTGGCACTCGTCAATGGCGGCAATCGCCTCGGGACGTGGGGGATCCATCATACAGGCCAGACCCAGCAGCACCATGTCACTTTTCAGATCGGCATGATCCAGCTCGGTAACGGGTGCAGAGGTTCTCTTCCAGGCGGCGGCAACGGTGCGCAGCCCTTCGCTGGCGTAGGTGGTGATGGCGGCATCCCAGTACGCACGGTCTATCGGCTCTGCCCCCTCCGGTGTTTGCTGCTGCTGACACAGCGTCAGCAGCACGTCTGGCGCACCGGTCAGCAGGACATAAGATTCGCCGTTGGCAACACAGCTTACCGACATATATTTATAGAGGGAATCGAACGGCAGCTTGCTCACCACCTCCACCGGCTGAGGTGTCGTCTGGCCCTTCGCCGCCAGCACCTTCAGCGCACCTTCAGTCGGGCCGCCAACAATCGTCCAGTGACCCTGACTTTCCTGACGCAGCTGGCTTTCATTACAGGTGTCTACCGCATGCAGGAACTGCTGAAACAGCGGATCCTGTGCTGCAGAAACGCCACTGGTCTCGCCCTGCTCAGCAACAATCTCACCTTTAGGTTCGTAGCTGTTTCCGCTGACGCGCCAGCGGCTTTTCGCCAGCACCACCGCTTTCACCGTCATCTCATTCATGGTGAGCGTGCCGGTTTTATCGGAGCAGATTACTGACATCGCGCCCAGGGTTTCAACAGTCGGCAGCTTACGGATAATCGCCTGGGTGCGCGCCATCGACTGCACGCCAAGCGACAGGATGATAGAGATAATGGCAGGCAGACCTTCCGGAACCGCAGCAACCGCCAGGCTGATGACGGACAGCGAGAGCTCGCCCAGTGGAATATCACGCAGCAGATAGCCGAAGATAAACAGGGCGACCATCATCAGCAGGATGATGAAAAAGATCGCTTTACCGAGTTTGTCGATCTGCACCAGCAGTGGGGTTTTGACCTCTTTTATGCCGCTGATCATTTCGTTGATATGGCCCAGCTCAGTATCACCGCCGCTGGCGATTACCACGCCTGCGGCGGTGCCGGAGCTGACGGTGGTGCCTGAAAAAGCCAGGTTGAGACGGTCGCCCAGCGATTTTTCACCGCTCAGCGTATCGGTGTTCTTCGACACCACCGTCGACTCCCCGGTGAGGATCGCCTCTTCAACCCGCAGATTATTGACCTCAAACAGTCGTAAATCAGCCGGGATCTTGTCGCCGGGGCGTAACATCACCACATCACCAACCACAATATCGCGCGTCGCGACCGTGACCTGTTTGCCATCCCGCACCAGCATCGCTTCACTGGCGAGCATGTTCTGAATACTTTTCAGTGATTTCTCGGCATTATTCTCCTGAATAAAGCCGATCAGGGCGTTGATGACGGCCACGCCGATAATGACAAAGGTATCGACCCAGTGACCCATGATCGCGGTGATCACCGCCGCGGCCAGCAGAATATAGATCAGCACATCTTTAAAATGCGCGATGAATTTGAGCAGAGCCGATTTCTCAGCTTTTTGCGGAAGTGCATTGGGACCGTGTTTCTGCAGGCGTTCCTGCGCAGTGGCGGTGGATAATCCTGCTGATGAGCTCTGCAGTTCGGAGAATATCTCTGCCACACTACGCTGATACCAGGGGCGCTCAGATAAAGCTAACGCTTTATCCTGCTTATCATTATTTAGCATATATAAACCTCGTGCCATTTAGCGATGAAATAAAGGCGCAATTAAAAGACATGCATTTTGCAGGCAGCCCCTCCTGCAGGTAATGACCGATATCATATTTACGTAAGAAACGTCTGACGAATAACATAAAATGGCTAAATTAAATCTAACCTATATTATGAGAATGACAACGTTGTTTTTGTTTAGCTAAGGTTTAAGTATGCTGATGCAGTGTGCATCGGTTTATACTCTGGCTCGCAAAAGGAAACTCTGATGAAAAAACAGAGCATTATCATGCTTTGCGGTTTCGTTATTCTCGCGGTCGCCGCAACGACTCTGGTGGGCTTACTGACCTGGCTGGTGGTCTCTCAGATGGCGGCATAAGCCGTTTCAGGCGAAGCGGCCCTGCCGCTTCGTTAAACTTATATGACGAAGATTAAAAATAAGTTTATCCCGGTCGCGATAAGCATCAGGGTTTATTACGACTTAATGCTTATCAAACCGCAGTTTAAAAGCTGATGTTAAGGCGAAGAAAATGATTAAACGCAAGGTTATCCTCATTTTGCTCTGTTGTTTTTTTATGACAGCGTGCGATGAAAAAAAAGAACCTGATGCTCCCCCGCCCCGCGTAATTAAAGTTTTCACCCTTGAGTCGGACATCACTCAGAATATCCGGGTATTTCCTGCGCGTATTCAGGCGGGTGATAATACCGATCTTGCGTTTAAACGGGCAGGCCAGCTGGTACAGCTTGATATTCGTGACGGAACGCCCGTGAAAGCGGGGCAGCTTCTCGCTACCCTGAATGATGCAGATGCGAAACTACGGGTACGCGACCGCCAGACTGCGCTGCAACTGGCGGAGCGACAATTTCAGCGCTTCAATACGCTGGCCCAGCGCAGCGCCGTTTCAAAATCTGAAATGGATGTGCAGCGTGCTAATCGCGATGCCGCCGCGACTGCGCTGAAAATCGCACAGGAGGAGTTACAGTTTCTTAGCCTTCGCGCGCCGTTTGATGGCGTGATTGCAAGGGTACAGGCGCGTAATCATCAGGTCGTGGCCGCCGGACAGCCCATTGCGCTGCTGACCCGTGCCGATCTGCTCGATGTCATCTTTACGCTGCCCGAAACCCTCTTCACCAGCCTCGATATTCAGAATATTGACTATCAGCCTGAGGTGCAGTTTAACGCCCTGCCAGGCCGGTTTTTCACCGCACAATACAAAGAGCACACCAGCCAGACGGATGCCGCCACGCTGACCTATCAGGTGGTGCTGACCATGCCGCGTCCGGCTGATCTCCCTGGCGTTGCCGGTCTCAGCGGCTCGGTGCGCGTCAGGCTGCATAACCTGCCGAATGCCCCTGCGCAGCCGCGTCTGGTCGTGCCTGCGGCGGCGGTGTTCAATCCCGACCGCAGCCCCACCAATCAGCCACACGTCTGGCTGGTTGAGCAGGATGGCGAGGCGCTGCGCATCAAAGATCGACCTGTCGAAGTGGGTCGTCTCACCGCCCAGGGCATTGAAATCATCAGCGGGCTGAAGCCGGGCGACCGTATCGTTGCCGCCGGTGTGGGTGAGTTGCGTGACGGTGAAGCGGTGCGCATCTGGCAGCGCGAGCGGGGGTTATAATGCGTATTCAGGAGCATTTTCTTGATAAACCCATTCGCATCTGGATGGTCATTCTGTTACTGGGCGTGGGCGGAATCTATGCGCTGCTCAACATTGGCCGCCTCGAAGATCCACTGTTTACCATTAAGTCGGCGGTGATTGTCACCCACTATCCCGGCGCGTCCGCACAGCAGGTTGAAGAGGAGGTCACGCTGCCGCTGGAGAATGCATTGCAGCGCCTGCCGTCGCTGGACAATGTCACGTCCATTTCAGGCAATGGCCTGTCGCAGATTACCGTTAATATTCATACCCGCTATCTGGCCGATCAGCTGCCGCAAATCTGGGATGAGTTACGTCGTCGGGTCGGCGATGCGGCCCGGCAGTTCCCGCCTGGCGTTCAGGCCCCGCTGGTTAACGATGATTTCGGCGATGTTTACGGCTACTTCTTCGTCATCCACGGTAAAGACTTTACGAACAGCGAACTGCGCAACTATGCCGATCAGCTGCGACGGGATCTGGTGCTGGTGCCGGGTGTGGCTAAAGTTGCGGTAGCGGGCGTCGAGCAGGAGGAGATCCGCATCGCTCTCTCCGCCAGCAAAATGACCGCCTATGGTATGACGCCGCAGCGCGTCGCCGATCTGCTGAGCCGGAATAACAGCGTTGCCAGTGCCGGAACGCTGCGGGTCGACAGCGAATCCATCCGTTTTCATCCCACCGGTGAACTGCAGACGCTGGACGATCTCGCTAATCTGCCGATTCTGCCCGCTGGCAACCCACAGAACGTGCATCTGCGCGATATCGCCACCCTGACGCGTGGCGTTACCGATAATCCCGCCAATATCTACTTTGCAGACGGTGAAGCGGCTCTGGCTATCGGTATTTCGTTCGCGCCCGGGGTCAATGTGATTGATGTTGGCGACGCGCTTTCCGCGCGAATGGCGCACTATCAGCAGGATACGCCCGCCGGTATCAGTCTGAAGGTGTTCTATAACCAGGCCCATGAAGTGAAACAGTCGGTTGATGGTTTTATCCTCAATTTCCTGATGGCGCTGGCGATTGTGGTGGGAACGCTGCTGCTGTTTATGGGCCTGCGCAGCGGTATGGTGATTGCCGCCTCGCTGGCGCTTAACGTGCTTGGCACACTTCTGATCATGTACCTGTTTAAACTTGAGCTGCAGCGGGTGTCGCTGGGCGCGCTGATTATTTCGCTCAGCATGCTGGTGGATAATGCCATTGTGGTGGTTGAAGGGGTCAAAATCGATCATCAGCGCGGGCACCCTTTACAGCAGGCCATTGCCCGCATGGTACGGCGCACTGCCCTGCCGCTGCTGGGTGCCACGGTGATTGCGATCCTCGCCTTTGCGCCGATTGGCCTGTCGCAGGATTCGACCGGCGAATATTGTAAATCGCTGTTCCAGGTGCTGCTGATTTCACTGATGCTGAGCTGGGTCACGGCGCTGACCTTAACGCCGGTGTTTATCAACTGGAGTGAGAAGCGCCGCAGCACGGCTCAGCCTGAGCAAACCGAACCCTCGGCACCTTATCAGGGCATCGTATTCCGGCTCTACCGTCAGGCGCTGGGCGGGCTGCTGCGTTTCCGCCTGACCACGCTGACGGTAATGGTGGCATTGCTGGCTCTGTCGCTGTATGGCTTTACCCTGGTGAAGCAGAACTTTTTCCCCTCCTCCAGCACGCCAGTTTTTTTCACCGATCTCTGGCTGCCCTATGGCACCGATATCCATTACACCGCGAATACGGCGGCGGACATTGCCCGGTTCATTAATCAGGATCCTGAGGTCGCAGCCACGGTAACGACGGTGGGCCAGGGCGCTCTGCGCTTTACCCTGACCTATGACGCGGCACGGCAGTACAGCAACTTCGCTCAGATTATGGTGCGGGTTAAGGATGGCCGACAGCTTGATGCGCTGGCGCTGAAAACCGAGGCTTATATTGAGCAGAACTTCCCACAGGTGAATCAGCGCATCAAACGTATCCAGTTTGGCAGCGCCAGTGACAGCGCCATTGCCCTGCGGGTGATTGGTCCCGATCCTGAAGTGCTGCGCCACATCGGCAGCCAGCTGGATGCCATTTTCCTGGCGGATGGCTCGACGTTCCCGGTGCGCAACGACTGGCAGGAACGTAGCAAAGTGATCCGCCCGGTCTATTCGGCGCTGCGTGGTCAGGAACTGGGTATCGATAAACGTGACATCGATCAGGCGCTGAGAATGAATTTCAGCGGTGACGCGGTGGGCATTTTCCGTGACGGTTCCCGGCTGATGCCGGTGATGCTCTACCCGGCTGATGAAGAGCGGCAGAGTGTCGATCACATCGAGAATATTCAGCTGTGGAGTGCAGCCCTGCAGCACTTTGTGCCACTGAGCAATGTGATTTCTGACTTCCGGCTGGAGTGGGAGAATCCGCTGATTATGCGCCGCGACCGTACGCGCGTGCTTACGGTGCAGACCGACCCCGATCCCGCCTCAGGGTTAACCTCCGCACAGGTGGTGGCGCGGGTTCAGCCACAGATCGACCAGCTTAAACTCCCGGCGGGCTACCGGCTTGAATGGGGAGGTGAACTGGAGAGTTCACGTGAAGCGCAGAGCGGGCTGCTGAGTTCGCTGCCGGTGGGATTCCTGGCGATGTTCATCATTACCGTGCTGATGTTTAACTCGCTGCGCGACGCCGTCGCTATCTGGATTACCGTGCCGCTGGCGCTGATCGGCGTCACCTGTGGCTTTTTGTTCACCGGTATTCCGTTTGGCTTTATGGCGCTAATTGGGCTGCTGAGCCTGTCGGGCATGTTGATTCGTAACGGGATCGTGCTGATTGAGGAGATCAGGCTGTTCCGGCAGGAGAAATCGCTGCAGCTGGCGATTATTGATGCCGCGACCTCACGTCTGCGTCCTATTCTGCTGACCGCCTTCACCACGGTGCTGGGCCTGCTGCCGCTGCTGCGCGACGTATTTTTCCAGAGCATGGCGGTGGTCATTATTTTTGGACTCGGGTTCGCGACAGTATTGACCCTGCTGGTGCTGCCGGTCATCTATCGTTGCTTCCATGGCCGGGAGGCGCGCGGTGAATAAGAGCGGACTGGCAATGCTGAAGACGCTGGCCTGTATCACCGCCGTCTCGTTTTTCACGCTTTACCAGAGCTACGACAGTTACCATTACGACATCAATCTGACGCTGAACGTGCTGAGTTTTGTTTCGACAATCGCCACGCCGCTCTTTTTTCTGCTCAGCGGCTATATCGACGCCGGTGAGCGGCATACGCCCGCGTGGCAGCTCGGCAAAATCCGCCGCATTCTGCTGATTTTTATCTTCTGGTTTAGCTTTTTCTGGTTTGCCGGAATGCATCATAAGGGCTATCTGATTCAGCCGTGGTTTGTAATTGCGCTGATTGTGATTTATGTGTCGCATCCGCTGATTGACCGACTCATTCAGCGGCGTGGGCTGATGGCATCCGGAATTTTACTGCTGCTGGTGTTAGCTTTTGCCTATGACCTGCTCGCCAGCCTCTACCCGGGCCAGCGGGCCTTTTCGCTGCTGCCGCAATACCGAATCTGGACCTGGGTGCTCTACTACCTCACGGGTCGGCTGATGGCCGCGCCGCGCGTGATGCAGTTGCTGACATCACCCAGAGTGATAAAGATCAGCCTGCTGCTGCTGCCCGCGGTTTATCTCTTTACCTGGCTGTATGAGCGTCATTACTTTCTTGCGCGCTTTCTGGCGACCCATAACGATGTGGTGCTGACGGGCTCGCAGGTTTATCTGCTGGTGGTGCTGATTGTGATCAGCATTAACGCCATTCGCCTGCCGGAAAAAGTCCAGTGGCTGACGCCGTTTCTGACGACCCTGGGGAAGACCATGACCGGCGTCTATATCCTGCACTATCTGATTTTTGGCCTGCTGGCGGCGGCAATCCGCATCCAGACGCTGGGCGATAAACTGCTGGTCATCGCCCTGACGTTAATCTTCTCAATGGCGCTGTCACTGCTGCTGTTGCGCATCCCCGGCGTCAGTAAGCTAATCAGCCTGTAGTCGCAGAGCGGCTCGTTCGGTTGCAGCACGGCGAGTGGCAAGAAACTCAGCCATTTTCGCCCGCGCCTGCTCCACTTCCTGTGGTGGTGCGGTATGCGGCGAACCGCTGGTAAACGGCGGTTCAGGATCATATTCCATCTGCAGCTGAACCGCTTTCGCCACCGCGTCACCCGAAATTTCTGCCACCAGCGTCAGGGCAAAATCGATGCCAGAGGTCACGCCTGCGCCGCTGATACGATTGCGGTCGCGCACCACCCGCTGACTGACCGGCTCCGCGCCCAGCAGTGCCAGCTGATCGATGGAACTCCAGTGCGAGGTCGCACGATATCCCTTTAGCAGTCCGGCTGCCCCCAGCACCAGCGAACCGGTACAGACCGACGTAACCCACTTAGCCTGATCGGCCTGCTGGCGAAGGAAATTCAGCGTGACGTCATCCGACATCAGGGCGATCTGTCCCGGCCCGCCAGGCACACAGATCACATCCAGTGGCGGGCAATCTGCAAACGTAGTGGTCGGCAATATCGCCAGGCCACGATCGGAACGCACCGGATGGCGATCTTTCCAGATGAGATGGCATTCGACACCAGGCGTGCGCGCAAACACCTCCCACGGCCCGGTTAAGTCGAGCTGAGTGACATCAGGGAACAGCAAAAGACCAATCTGTAGCGGACGATTCATGCGTGGACTCCGGGCAGGTGATGAAACGCCATCATGCCGCGATGCCCGGTCAGATATCAATCCCGGCTACCGGAAACTATTTCCAGCGTATCCACCAGCGACGAGGATAATATCTGGCCGTGACTCTGTCCGGGATAACGCGACAGAATCAGTCTGGCACCGCTCGGGCGAAGGATGTCAGTAAGCGCACGCTCTTCCTGCTGAAGATCGTCAGAGTGGCCGGTTCGGCGTTCGGTGATGCCATCACCCTCCATCAGATAGAGCGACAGATGTTTAAGCGGGCCGGCCTCAGCGCGTCGGGCCAGGGTAAGAATGCGCTGATGATTCCAGCTCAGCGAGGGAGCAGCCGAAAAGTAATGGCTGAACCAGGCGGCATGAAAGAAGGTATCCAGCACGAACAGTCCGCCGTAGGAGTGACCCCAGAGCGCACGCCGCTGCGGATTACTGGGCGCAAGGTGTTCTGCCCACGGGACAATTGTGTTCAGCAGCAGCTGACGAAACTGATGGCTCCCTCCACCTTTGCGGCCCTGAGGCTGAGTGACCAGAGTATCAGGCGCATCATTGGGTGGGGTGTAGTCGTAATTACGCGCCGCCACATCAAAGGGCAAATGGGTGTCGTAACCCACCGCGACCAGCACTGGCGGCGTGCCGCTGCTCAGTTTTTTCAGCAGAGGTTCTGTCAAATGTGCCATCGCCGCATTGCCATCCAGTAGCCAGAGCACCGGATAGCCGCCTGGCGGCGCATCGCTTTTGGGGATAGCAAGCCACACACGATAGTGCCGTTCCCCATCCTGAGAGACAAACATTTTACTCTGGAAGCGATACCAGGCGGAGCCTGTGTCGGCGATGTTCTTGCCCAGCGGACGCATATCGGGTCGGGCAATGGCCGGAACGGCGGTTAAACCGGCTGTTATCACAGTCAGCAGCGTCAGGAGGAAACAGGTACGGACAGTGTTCATTCAGCAATCCCTGCAAGGTTATCGGGCTATTCACGCCTGAGAGAGTGCCATCCTGACAAATTTTCACCGCGATAACATCCCCCGCTTTTGCCGGGGTTAATGACATCCTCAGGGCACGCCGAGAAAACGCAACAGCGCCGTCATTGCCGCCGCCCCCAGAATAATCATAATCAGCGGCGCCCGACGCCACGCCAGCAACAGGGCAAAGCCCACGCCCGCCACCCGTGCCACACCGGCAAAATGCTGGCCTTCAAACAGCGTGGTGGTGGCCGCTACCGCCAGCAGCAATATCGTGGCGGCGTCGGAGAGCATCTGCTGGGTACGCTCGCTGATCGGCAGACGGTTTCCCAGCCTGACGCCTGCAAACCGCATCAGATAGGTTCCGGCCGCCAGCAGGGCAATCCCCGCGATAATCATTCCCTGATGTGTCATTTGCGCGATCTCCATGTCAGCAGGCCCAGCAGTGAAAACAGCACCGGCATGCCCGCCGGAACCAGTGGCGTTGCCAGCAAGGAGAGCAGCGCGCCGACGGTCGCGGGGATCCGGGTGCGTCGCTGGCGCAGCGCCGGGAAGATCAGGGCGATCAGGATCGCCGGAAACACCGCATCCAGTCCGATCACCGAGACATCAGGAATAAACTGCCCGATTGCTGCCCCGATCATGACGCTGACCGGCCATATCAAGCCGATACCGATACCGCACAGCCAGTAAGCACTGCGGCGCTGCGCCAGTTGCGGCTGAGAGATCCCAAACACCACACTTTCATCGTTCATGATGTGACAGCCCAGCCAGCCTGACGGACCCTGCCCCACCAGATCCTTGACCGCGATGCCAAACGGCAAATGACGTGCGTTTACCAGCAGGCCCGCTGCGGCGGCGGTAAATGGACTGCCGCCACCGGCCACAATGCCGATAAACAGGAACTCCGACGCCCCCGCCAGCACCAGCGTTGAGAGCGCCAGCGGCACCCAGAGCGGAAACCCGTCGGCCGACGCCAGCGAGCCATAGGATAAACCAACAATTCCATCAGCCAGGCAGACCAGAAAAATCGCTTTGATCACCCCTTTGTCCAGCAACTGCATTTGCGGAAAAAGCATCACTCTGTCTCATAATGAACATATAATCCGATATAATGAACACCGCGAAAGCGTTTTACAAGATGAACGTTATGTTCGATATAAAAAACATTCAGGTTATCAGGAGTGCGTTTGAATACCCCTATCAGCATTATTGCCAATGCCTTAGTACGTGAACGTCAGCGAGCCGGTCTTTCACTGGCTGAAGTGGCGCGCCGCGCAGGGATCGCCAAATCTACGCTGTCACAGCTGGAAGCGGGTAATGGCAATCCGGGCATTGAAACCCTGTGGTCGCTTTGCGTAACGCTGAACATTCCATTTTCACGTCTGCTGGAGCCGGATGCGCGTCGTCTGCAGGTGATTCGGCGTGGAGAGGGCCTGACGGTTACTGCCGATCTGGCCGATTATCAGGCCGTTTTGCTGGCCTCCTGCCCGCCTGGCGTTCGGCGTGATATCTATTTGCTGGAAGTTCAGCCCGGGAGCGAACGCATTTCACAGCCCCATATCCCCAATACCATTGAGCATATTATTATCGCTAAAGGGCGGGCGCTGGTGGGCCCGGTCGACAGTGCAGTGGAACTGGATGTGGGTGATTACATTACTTATCCGGGCGATGAGCTGCATATCTTCCGGGCGCTGGAAGCCGATACGATGGCGCTGCTGGTGATTGAGCACAGCTGATCACGGTTTAGTGAGCTTCTGCAGGGTTTCTGCGGGCGTGAGGTGAGTGATTAGCTGCACCTCACTGCTCAGCCTGATCTCCGGATAGTGCTCACGCATCCCTTCCAGCAGCACCGCATCAGGCCATTCCTCCTGTTTCCCCAGCTTCGCGGCGACTTCGCTTAAGCGCAGCGTGTCGACCTGCGTCACCCACACGATTACCGCGTCCGTTTCATCCTGCTGATTCACCAGTCTCAGCGGACCAAAGATAATATCGCCCTCCTGCCAGCGCACCGTCGAGGTTTTCTCTCCGCACCTGACGGCTGGCATCAGACGCGGGACAAGCGTGAGTTGTTGCATTTCCACTCCCTTTTAAACGCTCTTTGGTACCCGAAACAAAAACACAAATCCGGGTTGAAAACAAACTCACTAATGTTATGTTATAACGTATCTCTAATTGCGTTCTTACAGGTAACACCATGACACTCTCTGCTCTGACATCCGAAGATCCCCGTCTGCCGGTTGCCGTTCTCTCCGGCTTTCTCGGTGCCGGTAAAACTACCCTGCTTAATCATATTCTGAACAACCGAGAAGGACGACGGATCGCGGTGATCGTCAATGATATGTCTGAAATTAATATTGACGCTGCGCTGGTGCGCGATGGCGGCGCGCAGCTCTCCCGAACCGACGAAAAGCTGGTCGAAATGAGTAATGGCTGTATCTGCTGCACGTTGCGTGAAGATCTGCTGCTGGAGGTAAAACGTCTGGCTCAGGCCGGGCGTTTCGATCACCTGGTGATTGAGTCTACCGGCATTTCTGAACCGCTTCCGGTCGCCGAAACGTTTACATTTGAAGATGAAGCGGGTGAAAGTCTGTCAGCCTATGCCCGGCTGGACAGTATGATCACCGTGGTCGATGGCTTCAACTTCCTGCGCGATTATCGTTCAGTCGATGATCTGCAGTCACGTGGCGAATCGCTGGGCGCGCAGGATGAGCGCTCAGTGGTTGATCTGCTGGTGGATCAGATTGAGTTTTGTGATTTGCTGGTGCTGAACAAAACGGACCTGCTCAGCCCGGCGCAGCTGCACCAGTTGAAGGGCATGCTGCAGGCGCTTAATCCGCACGCGCTTATTGTGAACAGTGAGTTTGGGCAGGTTCCGCTGGACTGCCTGCTGAATACCGGCCGGTTTGATTTTGACCGGGCAGCGCAGGCACCCGGCTGGCTGCAGACCCTGCGCGGTGAGCATCAGCCGGAATCGGAGGAGTATGGCATTCGTAACTTTGTCTATCGCGCCCGTCGTCCGTTCCATCCGCAGCGTTTCTGGCATGCAGTAAACCACCAGCTTGACGGCGTTATCCGCTCTAAAGGCTACTTCTGGCTGGCCAGTCGGCCGGAATATGCCGCGATGTGGTCGCAGGCGGGCGCGGTGGCACGTCAGGGTTATGCCGGGCGCTGGTGGGTCAGCGTTCCGCGAACTGAATGGCCACAGGATGCGGATTCGCTCAACTTTATCGCTGAACAGTGGCAGGAAGGTACCGGCGATGCGCGCCAGGAACTGGTCTTTATCGGCATTGAGATGGACGAGAAGAGCGTCCGTGCCGCGCTGGATCATGCGCTGCTGACACCACAGGAGATGGCAGCAGGGCCTGAACAGTGGATCACTCTGGCCGATCCGGTGCCCGCATGGTTCGATGAAACCACCGCCTGACGCTGCGGTTGACGTACTTCTTTGACTTCGCAATAGTAAACGAACCGGCGGGTAGCAGTTTTCCACTAATCCCTGTTCAGGAGAGACCAGATATGCCACAACGTATTGCCGTAATCGGTGCAGGCGTGCTGGGTTTAGCCGTCGCGCAGTCATTGTCGCGACGGGGCGCAGAGGTCACCGTCTTCGATAAAAACTATCCTGGCAGCGGAACCAGTCAGATCAGCTATGCCTGGGTCAATGCCAACGGCAAAGAACCCACCAGCTACCATGATCTTAATGCCTATGCGATAGACGAGCATAAGCGCTGGCAGGCCAGCCATCCTGCATCGCCCCGTTGGCTGCTGGAAACCGGCACGCTGGAGTGGGCGGCCGATGAATCATCCCTGCGTCAGCTGGCGCAGCGCGCAGCAAAGCTCACGACGCTCGATTACCCCGTAGAGAAACGTAGCCGCGCCGCGTTACTGGGTGCTCTGCCCGAGTTGCGGCTCGATCCCCGCGTTCAGCACGCCTGGTCTTTCCCGTCGGAGTGTCTCCTTTATCCGAGCCTGTTTATCGCCTCTCTGCTGGCTGACCTGCGTGCCAGTGGCGGGCAGCTGGTCTGCAACAATGAAGTGACGGCGCTGACTGAATCGGCGCAGAATGTCCATCTTACGCTGGCCAGTGGGGATGAATGGCACGGCGATCAGCTGGTGCTGGCAACCGGCCGCTGGGCGCCGGAACTGATAAGTCAGTGCGGGCTTGAACTGGCGATGACCGATGCGAACCGTGCCGATCCTGTTGCCTGCAGTTTTCTGGCGCAGACCCAGCCTCTGCCGATCCCACTTAAATGCAATCTGATTACCCCGGAACTGAATGTGCGGCCGGATGGCGGTGGCCGTCTGATGCTCCAGGCGCTGGATCTGGATCAGCACGCCGATCCCGCACGCCCGGTCTCGCCGGATGGACTGATAGGCAAAGAGATGCTGCGTCGATTGCGGCGGCTGTTTACAAACGCGGAAGGCGCGAGAATTGAGCGGATTGAAACAGGACAGCGGTCGCGTCCGTCAGATGGTTTGCCGGCATTAGGCTACATCAGCGAGTCTGCACGCGTTTATCTGATGGTCAGCCATAGCGGCATGACCCTTGCCCCGTTGCTGGGCAGGCTGGTGGCTGAGGAGATGCTAAGCGGCACAGCGTCACCGATGCTGAGTGCGTTTGCACCGCATCGGTTGCTGCGTCCGCTCAGTGCGGTCGCTAAAACAGCGCCCGCTTATCTTCCGTCGGCACAGTAAACACTAGCGACGATTCTTCCACACGGTCTGCACGTTACAGAATTCGTGCACACCAAAGTGCGACAGTTCACGGCCGTAGCCGCTTTTCTTCACACCCCCAATGGTAACGCGCGGATCGGACGCGCCGTTGCCATTAATAAACACAGCACCCACTTCCAGCTGTAGCGCCAGACGATCGGCAATCTCTTCATTACCGCTCCAGACGGTGGCGCTGAGGCCAAATTCGCTGTCGTTGGCGATCTCCAGCGCATGTTGTGGATCCCTGGCAACCGCAATAGCGGCTACCGGGCCAAACAGCTCCTGCCTGAACGCGGTCATGTCGCTGGTGACATCAGCGAGAATGGTCGGCGCGTAGTAGTTGCCCTGCCCTGCCACTTTCTCGCCGCCCAGTACCAGACGTGCACCTTCACGCAGCGTGGCTTTTACCTGTCCATCCAGTTCGTCACGCAGATCGGCGCGTGCCATCGGGCCCAGGAAGGTGTTTTCATCCAGCGGATCGCCCATGGTGAGTGCCTGAACCGCGGCAGTGAAGCGTTTTTCAAATTCTTCAGCGATCGGAGCTTCCACAATAAAGCGTTTGGCAGCCATACAAACCTGCCCGGTATTCTGGAAACGACCAATAACTGCTGATTTAACCGCTTCATCAAGATCGGCATCCGCCAGCACGATAAAGGGATCGGATCCACCCAGTTCCAGCACGGTTTTCTTAAGTGCTGCGCCCGCCTGTGCAGCGATCGCGGCGCCAGCCCGGACACTTCCGGTAACGGCAACGGCGGCAATGCGGTCATCTTTGATGGCTACGGAGACACCATCGTTGTCAACGTTGATCAGGTTAAAGCCGCCAGCAGGCAGATCGGTTGCCCTGAACAGCTCAGCCATCAGTGTGGCGCTTCCCATGACGTTAGGCGCGTGTTTGAGCAGATAGGTGTTGCCTGCCAGCAACATACTCACTGCGCCCCGCAGAACCTGCCACAGGGGGAAATTCCATGGCATCACAGCCAGGATTACCCCGATGGGACGGAATCGCTGCCACGCATCGGCAATCTGAGTGGGCTGATCGGCCAGCATTGCAGGGCCATGTTCCGCATACCAGTCGCATAAGTTAGCGCATTTCAGAACTTCAGCGCGTGCCTGTGCAATGGGTTTACCCATCTCCAGGGTGATCATGCGGGAAAGATCCTGCTCACGCAGACGGATCTGTTCGCCAAGCTGACGCAATACGCGAACGCGGTCCGTCATGGTGGTTTGTTTCCATGCTACAAAAGCAGATGCGCTTTCAGTCAGTGTCTGTTCCAGCTCTGCACTGTTCTGCAAAGGATAGCGTGCCAGAATTTCACCAGTTGTGGGGTTACGTGATAGGGCATGTTCAGTCATGGTGCCGTTTTCCTCATTCTGTCAGTGATGGAGAGACGATACGCGCTGTAGTTGATGATGAAAAATGAATAATAGTGAGGAAGTTGTTTATTTATTGAGAATGAACGCTGCTGTAGCTGATTAGCCTGTCAGGCAGTGGGCAGATTGCGGGCCAGTTTTTGCTGATGGTCAGCACGTCTTAAAATGATGTCACGCCTTAAGTTTTCCACTTATACAGTGACCAGATCCTAATAAACGATCCTTAATAGATCATATAGAGATCCTAAGAGATCCCCGATCGTCGCAGGCCGCACCCCACAAGGGCTGAAAGGGTGATCGCGTTCACTATAATCAGTAAAGTGTTCACTGTAATCAGTACTTTATTCACTGTACCAGGTAGAATGTTCACTGTAAACAGTGCTAATGTTCACTGTAGTCAGAAAACGATCCCTTTCATCCACAGAATGAAGATCTTACGCCATGGCAGATAAAGACAACGAAAACAAAGCGTTACTTGAACCTTTTCTGTCAGTGACAAAAAACAGTGGTGAAGTTATTCAGCTTCATCCCAACAAGAATAATACCGTTCAGCCTGTCGCTTTAATGCGCCTTGGGTTGTTCGTGCCGACGCTGAAATCTACTGCACGCGGTAAATCCGGTGCTATGGCATCAACGGATGCGACGAAAGAACTGAAGAATCTGACGCTGGTGAAAGCGGAAGGCTACGAAAAGATTACCATTACCGGCGCGCGGCTGGATATGGATAACGATTTCAAAACCTGGGCGGGTATTATTCAATCTTTTTCCCGCTATCCGACCAAGGGCGATACCGTCACGCTGCCGTTTATCGACTTTGTGAAGATGTGTGGCATTCCCTCTGCCAACTCTTCAGCCGCCCTGCGTAAGCGTCTTGATGCCTCTCTGCGCCGCATAGCGACCAATACGCTCTCCTTTGAAGGTAACGGTAAGGCCTATCATACCCACCTTGTTCAGTCTGCTTATTACGATCGCGAAAAAGATATTGTGCGCATACAGGCCGACCCCAAGTTGTTCGAACTTTATAACTTCGATCACAAGGTCCTGCTTCAGCTCCGTGCAATATCCCGTCTGAAGCGTAAAGAGTCTGCGCAGGCGCTTTACACCTTCCTTGAGAGCCTGCCAACCAATCCGGCGCCTATCTCGCTTGCACGCCTGCGTATGCGCCTGAACCTCGGCTCTAAGACCACCACGCAGAACCATGTCGTGCGGCGCGCGATGGAGCAGCTGAAAGAGATCGGTTATCTGGATTACTCAGAAGTGAAGCGTGGACGCTCAGTCTTTTTTATTATCCACAGCCGTACGCCTAAGCTTGATGGCATCAGTAATCTGGAGAGCATCGATTCGCTGGATGAGATCGAGTTTGATGATTAACCCCTCACGTTCACTGTAATCAGTATTCCTGCGTGGCAGTGTCACTTTCTGCGTTACCAGTGACATTGCGCCATCTGCACTTCGTTCACTGTAATCAGTAACCTCCAGGCATTCACTGTGATCAGTAACGTTCACTGTAATCAGTATCCGGGCCGCTGAGCAAAAGTATGTTCATCCCCCCTCTCCCTTCTGCATACCATATTATAAGGCCTTGTAAGTAAGTTAGTACTTACTCTCATATTGGTTAGCACTCACTTATACCGGGTTTACTGATTACAGTGAATGTCCTGAATCCGGTGGGCTAAGCTCCTTTCTGCTGATTACAGTGAATCCTTTTTACTGACTATAGTGAATGCCCTTGCTCTGCCCTGTTCTCAAAGAGCATTACCGGCTGACCAGCAATTCAGGGCTGGATGCGCTTTACCGTGATGGGTCTGTTCAGCGTATATCACATGATACGCATGACCTGAATGAGCTGAGTTACCTGAGAGACCAGCGTGACACTGTTACTGATTACAGTGAATGTTTGCAGATGGTCACTATCCTCGCCTCACCATTGTGCCTCTTGTTAAGGCTTTCCGAATCGCTACTGATTACAGTGAACGTTGTTGCCAGATGCTCGTTCTGAGGCATGTCATTACTGCCATGGCGGTATGCTTATGTCCTGCTGATTACAGTGAACGTTCTGCTGATTACAGTGAATGTTTGCTACGGTGTAGCTGAAGGCATCGTGCACTCTACTGATTACAGTGAACGTTAAAGTGAGACTGAGACTGAGACTGAGACTGCTAACGGCATTGCGAATGTATACGGAGCTGGTGCATGACTGCCTGAGGGGTTCCACGCACGCCCTGATGCAGAACAGAATCGCTTCTGTCTACTTACTGCTAACTACTGACTACAGTGAATGTTTGGGTGGCTGTTCTCCTTCTCATCCCTCTTCCACTAGTGGTGTTACTGACTATAGTGAATGTTTACTGCTTTCTGGATTTACTGATTACAGTGAACGTTAATGGGCTGTACGCTTCTGTATCGCAGACCAGAGTCGGTTGTGACGTTGCCGGTGTATATTCCCTCTCCAGATTCCGATACTTTTATAATCCGCTGAGGATTTTTCAACCCATCCTTACTGACTACAGTGAACGTTTACTCTGCCCTGCTCCCTCTTCTGACCGCTGATCGGCAAGTTTACTGATTACAGTGAACGTTGCTCTTCATAGAGCTGAAAACGTAAAACGCTACTGACTATAGTGAATGTTGAAGTGATGCAGTGGCAAAGATCAGTCAAGCCATCTGCAACTACTGCCTGAAAATCCGTTTAAAACTGTATCCATAGCTCATTCGCCTGCTCCATAAGGTCACCGGATGAGACACAAGCTTTACTGACTACAGTGAACGTTTGATGTCGCCGGGGCTGTCTCCTGAGTTCTCCCCTTTCCCGCTCACTGTACCCGGTTTGTCTGATGATTTTTTAAACCTGTTTGCTCACTACAGTGAATGTTTTGCTGATTACAGTGAATGCTGACCGCAATTCACCTGCAAAATATATTCGACAAGACGAAATAATGTGATGAAGCTCACCACAACCCGTGCGGTTACATAAAAACGGAGATTATGTTGAGAAGATAATTTATTGCCTCACGTGCAGGATTTCTGTATAAAGTCATAAATCCTACATGTTTGGAGCAACTATGGCTAATGATGACAAGCAGGTGATGAAGGTTGCGCAGCGTTCAGAACGCATGCTGTTAAGCCTCACTGAGCAAATTCAGGCGCAAAAGCAGGAACTGCATGAAAATACCTACTATCAGGTCTATGCCAAAGCGGCGCTGGCAAAGTTGCCCAAACTGACCCGAGCCAGTGTGGATTACGCAGTTAATGAGATGGAAGAGAGCGGTTATCAATTTGATAAACGTGCGGCCGGTTCTTCCGTTAAATATGCCATGTCGATTCAGAATATTATCGATATCTATCATCATCGTGGCGTGCCCAAGTATCGCGATCGCCACACGGATGCTTACACCCTGTTTGTCGGTAATCTGAAAGGCGGCGTCTCCAAAACGGTTTCTACCGTCTCGCTGGCACATGCGCTACGTGCACATCCCCATCTGCTTTTTGAAGATTTGCGCATCCTGGTTATCGACCTTGATCCGCAGTCCTCAGCAACGATGTTTCTGAACCACGAGCGCTCCGTCGGGCTGGTTGAAGCGACTGCCGCTCAGGCAATGCTGCAGAATGTCTCACGAGATGAGCTGGTCAACGAGTTTATCGTTCCGTCGATCATTCCGGGTGTGGATGTGCTGCCTGCATCGATTGATGACGCCTTTATCGCCTCAAGCTGGGATCAGCTTTGTGCTGAGCATCTTCCGCAACAGAACGTTCACGCCGTGTTGTATGACAACGTTATTGCCAAACTGAAAAAAGATTATGACTTTATCTTTATCGATAGCGGCCCGCATCTTGATGCTTTCCTGAAGAATGCGATTGCAGCGTCAGATCTGTTGATGACTCCGGTGCCACCGGCTCAGGTAGACTTTCACTCGACACTAAAATACCTGACACGTCTTCCAGAACTGATTGCGATTATCGAAGACTCCGGCGCGACCTGTCGGCTGCAGGGCAATATTGGCTTCATGTCGAAGCTCTCCAATAAAGCAGACCACAAACTCTGTCATAGCCTGGCAAAAGAGATTTTTGGTGGCGACATGCTTGATGCTGCCCTTCCCCGCCTTGATGGTTTCGAACGTTGTGGCGAATCCTTTGATACGGTTATCTCCGCCAATCCTTCGACCTATGTCGGCAGCAGCGAAGCGTTGAAGAATGCACGATCCGCCGCAGAAGACTTTGCAAAAGCCGTCTTCGACCGTATCGAATTTATTCGCCTGAACTGAGGTTTGTATGAGCGCAAAAAGAATTACGATTGGCAGAACCTTCAGCCAGACTCCCCTGGAAAATGACACGCCAGACAGCCAGCACAACCAGACATTCGTTCTGGCAACGGGCAAACGCGCCCTGTTTCGTTTTGAACGCATTGCCGCCAGCGACGTTGAAAGCAAAACATTTGTCACAATGGAAACCAACGGTCGCGATCAGGCAGGCCTGACACCCGATTCACTGCGCGACATTATCCGGACCATTAAGCTGCAGCAGTTCTTTCCCGCTATCGGCGTGATGCGCGATGACCGCATCGAAATCCTCGATGGCTCACGTCGTCGGGCAGCCGCACTCTACTGCAAAACCGGCCTGGACGTGCTGATCACTGACGCGGCCATTACCGCTGATGAAGCTCGCCGACTGGCGCAGGATATTCAGACGGCACGGGAACACAATCTCCGCGAAGTGGGGATGCGTCTGTTAACGCTTAAAGATGGCGGTTTGTCGCAGAAAGAGATTGCTGAAAATCAGGGCTTATCGCAGGCAAAAGTGACGCGTGCCCTGCAGGCCGCCAGCGTTCCGTCAGATTTGATTTCACTTTTTCCTAATCACGCCGAGCTGACCTATCCCGACTATAAAGCGTTGTTACAGGCAGCGGACAAGTTAAGTGAGTCCGGGCAAAGCGTTGAAGCGCTGATTAAGTCTATTTCCAGGGAAATTGATGTGGTCTGTGCCCGTGAAGGTCTGGCCGAGGACGAGCTTAAAAATCATATCCTGCGTCTGATTCGACAGGGCAGCCAGACTCTGATCAAAGAACCGGAGAAAGATAAAACACAGGCGACTGCGCTCTGGTCTTTTGCGGATAAAGATCGCTTCGCCCGCAAAAAGGTACGCGGACGGATGTTCAGTTATGAATTTAACCGGCAGTCGAAAGAGTTGCAGGAAGAGCTGGATAAAGTTATTGCTGAGACCCTGAAAAAATATCTAAACCGTTAAGGCACCCGCACTCAAATCAGCCAGCGATTAACGCTGGCTTTTTTTTGATTTTTTTAGCGGATCGTCGTTATAAGAGAGGGCGGATATCCAAATTTCAGGCTGAAATCGCCAGCTTTCTGAGGGTTTCTATTTAATTAAGTTATTGAAAATTAATAATTTAATTTATTGCGCCTTGCTGAAAAACCGCATGAAATCGCCATTTCGCCGAACTATTTCGCCACATACCGATGCCGCCTCCAAATCCCCAGGTCACTATAAAAAGAGATAACGTTTTTCGTCTGATGTTATCGTTGATGAATCTCATCGCCGCCAGCGCGCAACTGACGGTCAGAATATTGCAAGTAGTGATTTTCCGTGGCTGGTTCATTAGTGACCAATCAACCCCCACTGAACCTCAATAACAGCGTACCGGCTTCACACACTCCGCTAATCCCTCTGCTTAGCCTTTCTCTATAAATTAGCCCGCCAGCGATATTTCGTGATTAAATCTTTGTTTTTAATATAAAAGATGAAAGAATTTCAGCCTGAAATCGCCATGCCCGCAGCTAAACGCTCCCTCGTTTCAGGCCTGAGGGCGAACGGATAAGATCAGAAAAGAGGCGTATCTTAAGAGCAGTAAAGTCCTGAACAGAGAATGAAAAAAGATACTCAGAAACTATCCCTCACTTATCCACAGAAAAAGTGGATAACTTTTTCTACGCGATAAAATTTTTTTTAAGAGGTGCGATACAAGATGCAGCTTCGGCAGGAAACTCCGTAGGGAACTCCATTAAAACCTGATCTGCGGAAAACGGTTGTCATAGTCTGTTCATCACGGAAAGTTAGCAGCCCGGCATCAGATTCACTGCATTGGGTAAAGCAGATGAAATCGGCGGCTTACGGATGAAGAACCCCTATCGGGCCAACTGATAAAAGGCGATGGCGCAATGCACTGCTGTTTACAGTGAATGGCGAGAAATAACGGCTATATGGCAGTGAACCGGGTGATCAGTGGCTGTTAGCGGCATACAGCGTAGTTACTGATGCGCAGAGAGTGCTGACCACTGCAATCAGTAATCAGACCGATGTGAAGTGACGTAATGCAATGATGATCTTCCACGGGAGCACCGAAACTGTACAGAAGAAAACCGGGCCAGGCCCGGTTTTGATATGAATCAGGCTTCAAGCCAGGCGGTGATTTGCTTAACCATGGCATCAGTTGAGATGCCATAACGGTCATGTAGCGTCGGTAGTGCGCCTGCTGCAAGGAAAGCATCCGGCAGAGCAATCTGTTTAAAGCGCGGTGTCACATGGTTTCGCATTAACAGGCCGGCAATAGCTTCGCCTAATCCACCCGTTATCGAATGATTTTCAGCGGTGATAACCAGCTGGTTATGATGCAGTGCTTCCCCCGCCTCACGCAGGATGGTCTCTTCATCCAGAGGCTTAATCATAGGTGAGTGAACCACACCTACCTCAATCCCCTGCTTCTCCAGCATTTCAGCGGCTTCAAGCGCGCGCATGGTCATCAATCCGCTGCTGATAATAATGGCATGCTTACCGCCTCGCAGGCGCTGAGCCTTACCGTGCTGATAGCGATAGTCATATTTATCCAGCACCAACGGAACCTTACCGCGCAGCAGGCGCAAATAGACCGGACCCTGATGTTCAGCAATAGCCGGTATTACCTGGCTAATCTCCAGTGCATCGCAGGGATCGATGATAGTCAGGTTCGGCATGCCCCGGAAGATTGCCAGGTCATCAGTCGCCTGATGACTCGGTCCATAACCGGTGGTCAGGCCCGGCAGCGCGCAGGCGATTTTAACATTCAGATTCTCTTCGGCGATGGCCATACAGATAAAATCATAAGCGCGGCGGGAAGCAAAGACGGCATAAGTGGTAACAAAAGGCATAAAGCCTTCGCGCGCCATACCCGCTGCGGCGCTCATCAGTAACTGTTCCGCCATGCCCATCTGATAAAAGCGTTTCGGAAAAGCCTCTGCGAACAGGTGCAGATCGGTGTATTTACTTAAATCAGCCGTCAGCCCGACTACATCTGAGCGCTGCTCTGCCAGAGAGACCAGAGCATGCCCAAAAGGAGCTGAAACCGTGGGCTGGCCTTCAGCGGCGATCGAGGCGATCATGGCGGATGTGGTCAGACGTTTTTTTTGCGGTTGTGAACTCATCTCATACTCCTTGCTCAAGTGCGGTCAGGGCTTTGTCCCACTCGTCGGCATCGACCCGAATAAAGTGGGTTTTCTCACGACTTTCCAGAAACGGCACCCCTTTGCCCATTCGGGTATCGCAAATGATGACGCGCGGCTGGGGTTCGGGCCAGCTGCGAGCCGCATCAAAGGCGGCCTGCAAAGCAGAGATATCGTTGCCATCAACCCGCTGGGTGTACCAGCCAAAAGCCTGCCAGCGATCCACAATGGGTTCAAAAGCGAGAATCTCACTGCTATGGCCGTCAGCCTGCTGATTGTTGACGTCGATAAGGGCGATCAGGTTATCAAGTTGCCAGTGTGAGGCGGACATTGCCGCTTCCCAGGTAGAGCCTTCATTCAGTTCACCATCTGAAAGCAGGTTATAGACTCGTGCCTGCGAGCCTTTCTGTTTCAGCCCCAGACAGGCACCCACAGCAATACCTAAGCCATGACCCAGTGAACCGCCGGTAATTTCCATGCCTGGGGTATAGGCGGCCATGCCGGACATCGGCAAGCGGCTCTCATCAGTCCCATAGGTTTCCCTTTCCTCTTCAGGTATCACGCCTGCTTCCAGCAGGGCGGCGTAAAGGGCGATAGCGTAATGGCCAATCGACAGATAGAAGCGATCGCGGTCTTCCCACTCAGGTTGATCCGGCCGGTAATTCATGGCGTGGAAATAGCTGACAGCAAGCAAATCGGCGGCACCCAGCGCCTGACCGATATATCCCTGCCCCTGAATCTGCCCCATTAATAAGGCATGGCGGCGAATATTGGTGGCTCGTTGCTGCAATGAGAGCACGTGTGAAGCGTGACGAGAGTCAGTCATATTACCTCCTGATTAACGATTAACGTCTGCTGCCCGGATGCGCAGCACGCATAGCGCGCCACCCAGCAGGACGGCAGCAATAAAGTACATTCCGGAAGCGGGCGTACCGGTTGCGGTGGTGATGGTGCCTATCAGCCACGGTGAGAAAAAACCGGCCAGATTAGCAATGCAGTTCACGGCGGCGATGCCTGCGGCGGCAGAGACGCCACCTAACAGATTGGTCGGCAACATCCAGAACAGCGATGAGGCGGAAAGAATGCCCGCAGCGGCAATACAGAGGGAGAGCAGTGACAGGGAGACGCTATGGCTCAGCAGTGTCGCCAGCGTCAGTCCGCTGAGTCCGATTAGCATCGGAACAATCAGATGCCAGCGGCGTTCACGATAGCGGTCGCCACTGGGCCCGGCCAGCAGCATAAAGATAATGGCACAGAGGTAGGGCAGACTGGTCAGCAGCCCAATATGCAGCGGTTCACTGACGCCTGAGTTTCTCACCAGCGTCGGTAACCAGAACGTCAGGGCATACTGACCCATCACCACACAGAAGTAGATCAGCGCAAGCAGCCACAGACGACGGTCGGCGACAAAGGCTTTTACCGTGCCATGACAGGCTTTCTGCTGATTATCCTCGTCCAGATCGGCACGCACCCGGCGTTTCTCATCTTCATCCAGCCACTCTGCCTGTTCAACGCGATCTTTCAGAACCAGCAGTACCACTAATCCCATAGCAAGGGTGGGGATAGCTTCCAGCATAAACATCCACTGCCAGCCAGCCCACCCGTGAAAGCCTGCAAAGGTCGCCATAATCCAGCCTGAGAGCGGGCCGCCAATCATCCCTGAGAGCGGAATGGCGACAAACCAAAGCACGGTCATACGTGCGCGACGGTGTGATGGAAACCAGTAGGTCAGGTAGAGCAACAGACCAGGCGCAAGACCGGCCTCGGCGATGCCGAGCAGAAAACGCAGCAGGTAGAACTGCCATGCGGTTTCTACAAAGGCGAACAGGGCTGAGATGATTCCCCATGTGATCATAATGCGGGCAATCCAGCGGCGTGCGCCGACACGGTGCAGGATCAGGTTACTCGGCACCTCAAAGAAGAAGTAGCCGATAAAAAAGATCCCGGCACCCAGTCCATACACGGTTTCGCTGAGTGACAGATCATCCATCATCTGTAATTTAGCGAAACCCACATTGACGCGATCAAGATAGGCGCAGAGATAACAGAGCATCAGCCAGGGCATCAGGCGCCAGGCAATTTTGCGATAGGTGATATCGCGCGCAGCAGAGACTGCGCTCAGGTTAAGCGAGGTCATGGTGTTCACTCCCGAAGTTAGCCCGCCAGGCGTGCGGGCAGGGAAGGGCGCTATTTAATGGATCAGCATGCCGCCGTTCACATCCAGCGTGATGCCGGTGAGATAACCGGAGAGATCGCTGGCGAGGAACAGCGCAGCATTGGCGACGTCACTGGCGGACCCAAGGCGGCCGAGCGGTATCCCATCGAGAATGGCGTGACGGCGTTCATCCTGTAACAGGCCACCAGTGATGTCTGTCTGGATCAGACCGGGCGTCAGGGCATTAATGCGTATCTGGTCAGGGCCAAATTCGCGTGCCATCGCTTTAGTCAGGCCCAGAACGCCCGCTTTAGCGGCACTGTAGTGCGGGCCGCCGAAAATCCCGCCGCCGCGCTGTGCTGAGACCGAGGACAGGCAGACGATGCTGCCGCCTTTCTGCTGCTGCATGGTGGGGATTACCGCCTGAGACATCAGCAGCGTGCCGCGCAGATTGACATCAAGAATACGGTTGTAATCCTCGATGCCGATTTCCAGTGTTTTAACCGGCTGAGTAATACCTGCATTGTTGACCAGCACATCAATACGGCCGAAGTGCTCAAGTATCTGGTCGATGGCACGACGAACAGAGAGGGGATCGGTCACATCGGTGGCCAAGCCGAGATGCCCCTCACCACAAGACAGTGCGCTGGCCTGGGCGGCCTGCAGATCTAAATCGAGCACCACCACGCGCGCACCATGCTGAGCAAAACAGTCGGCTGTAGCCCGGCCAATGCCGCGCTGAGAGGCGGCACCTGTAATAATCGCAACTTTGTTTTCGAGTAACATTGTCCACTCCAGAAAAATAATTATTAGTGGTTCGGTATCGCTACCGGCAGGGTCACGATCAGAATTGATAAAGCGACTAATATTGGCAATGCAAAAAAATTCATTTGATGCTGAATGAATTTGTTGGTTTGATGCAGTTAACAATTCTGCGATTTAAAAATGGGCACACATCACAAAATTTCTGTATGGAGAGGCGGATGGAAAAGCAGTCTGATCACTTACCTTCGATTAAATCACTGCGGGTTTTTGAGCAGGTGGCCCATTTTGGTAATGTCGCGCGTGCGGCCGAGGAATTAAGTATTACGCCATCGGCGGCCAGTCATCAGCTGGCAAAACTGGAGCGTGAACTGGGCTGTATTCTGTTTAATCGCTCGGCAAAGGGCGTAGTGCTGACGCTGTCGGGTGAGCATTACCTCAGGGAGATTGGTCCGATACTGCTGAGTCTGACGCAGGCGACAGCACGCATCAGTAACGAGAAAGCCCGCAGCAACCTCAGGATCCACTGCGCGCCCAGTTTCGGTCTGTTGTGGCTGTTGCCGCGCATCCATAAATTTCGCGACAGCTATCCTGAGTTCCAGCTCACGCTCTCCTGCTCTTATGAGAATTTATCTTTCAGCCGCGACAATATTGATATTGCGATACGCCATGGATTTCCGGACTGGAACGCATTCGAGATTAAAACGATCCGCCACGAAAGAATGTCGGTGCTGGCCTCGCCTGAGTATCTGAAAAAGCATCCTGTTAATCAGGCCGCTGATTTAATTCATCATGCGCTGATATTATCGGAGTCGCCGCTTATTCAGTGGCCGCAGTGGTTTGCTTCTCAGCAATTACCTCAGCCGGATAAAGAGTGGTTATTTCGCTTTGATCGCTCTTATATGAGTCTTGAGGCGGCGATGTTAGGCCACGGTCTTATATTTGAAAGTGAATTGCTGGCGGAGGATTATCTGCGCAGCGGAAAACTGGTCAGAGTCTTATCCGAACAGGAGAGTCTGCCCGTTAGCGCCCATCATCTGGTCTTCCCGCGTGGATTTGCCCAGTTTCCCCGCGTCGCGCATTTCCTGAGCTGGATCCAGCAGGAACTAAAAGTGTTAATCTAATGTTAAAATAACTTTCACGGCGTCATTATTGCGCTTGTTTATTTCTTCGGTTAACTATCCCCGTTATAAAAATCGCATTGCTAAAGCTAACTTTTAAATACCGTCTACACTTCTTTACCCACTCGGTAAATATGTTCCATTTCTATTCCGTATGAAATTTAATCAAACGGATGTTTAACTTATTAATGGCAGGGATATTATGAGTACGAATACACCAGACTCTGGTGAAGCGGGCGATCACGCGCATGCGGATACGGTACGCCAGCGCATTTTTTTAGTGGTACTGGTTGCCACTATGGGCGCGCTGGCTTTTGGTTATGACACCGGGATTATCTCGGGTGCGTTACCTTATATGACCTCACCACCCGATCAGGGTGGACTTGGACTGAACTCATTCACTGAAGGGCTGGTAGCCTCTTCGCTGGTGTTCGGTGCCGCGATAGGCTCTTTCCTGAGTGGTTTCTTCTCTGACCGGTTTGGACGGCGTATTACCCTACGCAGCCTGGCGGTTATTTTTGTGCTGGGTTCACTGGGAACAGCGCTGGCGCCTTCTGTCAACGTCATGGTGGCAATGCGCTTCCTGCTGGGGATTGCTGTCGGCGGCGGCTCTTCAACCGTGCCGGTGTTTATCGCCGAAATTGCCGGACCGCGCCTGCGTGCGCCGCTTGTCAGTCGCAATGAGCTGATGATCGTTACGGGACAGCTCATTGCTTATGTTGCCAGTACGCTGCTGAGCTATCTGCTGCATGATGAGCACCTGTGGCGCTATATGCTGGCAATTGCCATGGTGCCGGGTCTTTTACTGTTTATCGGCACGTTCTTCGTTCCCGCCTCACCACACTGGCTGGTCGCGGAAGGGCGTCTGAAAGAGGCTAAAAAGATCCTCAAATACCTGCGTGAAACGCCGCGTGAAGTGCGCCATGAAATGGCGCAGATGAAGAAGCAGGCGAGGGCCGCAGAACGTGGGCCGGATGCGAAAACCCTGATCCGTGAGAAGTGGGTGATTCGCCTGATGGTTATCGGCGTCGGGCTGGGCTTTGTCGCGCAATTTACCGGCGTCAACGGCTTCATGTATTACACGCCGATTATTCTGAAGTCGACCGGTCTTGGCACCAGCGCTTCTATTGCTGCAACCATCGGTAACGGTGTGGTTTCTGTTCTGGCAACCTTTGTCGGTATCTGGGCAATCAGCCGCTTCCCGCGTCGAACCATGCTGATCACCGGCTTATGTCTGGTGATCACCGCGCAGATCATGCTGGGCAGCGTGATGACCTTTATGAGCTCCAGTCTGATGCAGAGCTACCTTGCTCTGGCCTGTATTCTGCTGTTCCTGTTCTGCATGCAGATGTGCATCTCACCGGTTTACTGGCTGATGATGTCAGAGCTGTTCCCGATGCAGCTGCGTGGCGTATTAACTGGTGGCGCTGTCTCACTACAGTGGATCTTTAACGCTGTGGTGGCATTCGGCTTCCCGCCGGTCATGGAATATGCAGGCAGCACGACCTTCTTCATCTTTGCCGCGATTAACGTCGGGTCTCTGATCTTCGTGATGGCGATGGTGCCAGAGACACGGGGCAAGAGCCTGGAAGAGATTGAGTCACATATGAAAGAGAAGTTTGGCGAAAAGCCAAAAGAGGCTGAAGCCTTATAAGTCCTCACCGGATTCGGCCCAACGGCTGAATCCGGTTTTACTTCATCACCACTTCCCGCCAATCCACGTCTTCCCGCTCTCATCCATTTCTTAGTCAGTAAAACATTCACTGTAATCAGAAAACAGCCTGTTTGATTTCTGTCCAGCTTTGGCGATTTCAGCCTGAAATTGCCAAAGTTCTTCTGAAAATCTTCCCTGAATGTATTTTGAAACCCCCGGTTAAGCGAAGTATGACCGCTGACAAAGAATGCATTAGTCTCTCCGCTATACTCATTTTTCATCTGCTCCGCACGCTGACCGGGATGCACTATGAAAATTTTAACCACGACGGCAGTTTTTGCCGTACTGCTGACTGCTGCGCCATTACATGCTGAAAACACACCGATCTCCTCCTGGTGGAATGGATTTACTGACGATGTTGCGCAGACATGGAACGCGCCTCAGCATACCGATCTCTACCTGCCCTTTATCAGCTGGCACGCCCGCTTCATGTACGATAAAGAAAAAACCGATCATTATAATGAGAATCCCTGGGGGGGCGGGCTGGGCATTTCCCGCTACAGCGATAGCGGCAACTGGAGCGCGCTTTATGCAATGGCTTTCAAAGATTCACACAATGAGTGGCAGCCGGTTGTCGGTTATGGCTGGGAGAAGGGCTGGTATCCAGGTTCGAATCAGGACTTTCGTCTTGGCGCGGGATTAACAGCCGGGATCACCGCACGTGAAGATTTTGGTAACTATATTCCGCTACCGATTATTCTGCCGCTGTTCTCTGCCGGTTATAAGGCGCTGAATGTGCAGTTCACCTATATTCCTGGTACTTACAATAACGGCAACGTGCTTTTCGCGTGGTTTCGCTATGCATTTTAATTTTTCAGGAAAGGATTTATGACCCGGAGGTGGAAAACCGTCACCCGCAGACTCTGGCGTCTGGCGATCGTGTCTGGGGTGCTGTTACTGCTGCTACTGATTATCCGAATCTATGAAGCGGAGCGCGGGCCGGAGTTACATCGCTGGCACACCTGGGTCCCGCATGAACTGACAGTAGAACAACTCGATAAAGCGACGTATGCCGACTACCTCCATGCTGAAAATCATCTGTTCGACGAGATGAAGCAGCAGGTCAGTGAACGGCTTGATGCAGATGAGAAAACGCCACTCAACCGATACTACCCCGGCAGCATGATCTATCCGGGGCATTTCGCGCAGGACTGGAACCGCTCCTATATTCTGCAACCGACGGGCACGCCGCGCGGTGCGGTAGTGTTATTGCATGGACTGACCGACAGTCCTTACAGTCTGCGTCATGTGGCAGAAACTTACCTTCAGCAGGGTTATGTAGCAGTGGCGATACGGTTACCGGGTCACGGTACGGTACCTGCGGGCCTCACCGATGTTGACTGGCAGGACTGGATGGCCGCCACACGCCTGGCGGTGCGGGAAGCGACCCGACTGGCGGGCACGCAGACGCCACTGCATCTGGTGGGTTTCTCGAACGGTGGGGCCCTGGCGGTAAAATATGCACTCGACAGCCTGGGCGATCATACACTGCGTCGTCCGCAACAATTGATTCTGTTATCGCCGATGATCGGTGTGACTCGTTTTGCCCGGTTCGCAGGTGTTGCCGGGTTGCCCTCTGTTTTCCCGGCCTTCTCGAAAACGGCCTGGCTGAATATCGTGCCGGAGTTTAACCCGTTTAAATATAACTCTTTTCCGGTACATGCTGCCCGGCAGACCTATTTGCTGACACAGGCGCTGCAGAAAGAGATCCTGCAATACGCGCGTAATCAGCAGCTCTCCGGTTTCCCGCCCGTACTGACCTTTCAGTCGGTCATGGATTCTACCGTCAGTACGCCTTCGGTCATCCGCTCGCTCTATAACTATCTGCCAGAGAACGGCAGCGAGCTGGTGCTGTTCGATATCAATCAGGCGGTCAGCGTCAGTCCGTTATTCCGCCACTCTTCATATACCGCGGTAAATCAGCTGTTGCCTGCGACGCGTCGGAATTACTCATCCACGGTGATCACTAATGCCTCCGCCACCTCGCTGGAAATGGTGACAAAAAGCGTGCCCGCCGGAGAGATGCAGGAACAGATACAGCCGCTGGCAATCGACTATCCGGCGGGTCTCTACTCGCTGTCGCACGTTGCGATTCCGTTCCCGGCTGAAGATGGGGTATATGGCAGTGCGCCCGCGAAGAAGAATGAGTTTGGTATCAGTTTTGGGACGTTGTCACTGCGCGGTGAGAGTGCGGTGCTGATTGTCGGGCTGGACTCGATTATGCGCGCCACCTCTAATCCGTTTTATCCCTACATGATTAACCGAATCGATCACCACATCAGTTGTAGTGACAAGCCGCAACTTGCGGCCTGCCTCAGCAGTTTCTGAATCAGTACAGCATCAGGCCCGTATCGTGCGGGCCTGATGTTAAATAGCGTTCAACTTTTCCATCACCTCATCCGACAGTTCCAGGCTGCCGCTGGCAAGATTCTCTTTAAGATGTTCCGGGGAAGAGGTGCCTGGAATCAGCAGAATATTGGGCGATCGGCGCAGCAGCCACGCGAGGGCGACCTGCATCGGCGTGGCATTCAGGGATGCAGCCACTTCATTAAGCTGATCCGACTGCAACGGAGAGAAGCCGCCCAGCGGGAAGAACGGCACATAAGCAATTCCCTGCTGCGCCAGCTGATCCACCAGCTCATCATCCTGTCGATGCGCCAGGTTATACATATTCTGCACGCAGACAATCGGCGTCATCGCCTGAGCTTCTGCAATCTGCGTGGCGGTGACGTTACTCAGGCCAATATGGCGAATCAGTCCGCGCGCCTGTAACGCCAGCAGCGCCTCCAGTTGTGGCTTCAGAGAGCCTTCTTTAGGCCTGGCCGGATGCAACATACTGCGCAGGTTCACCACCTCAATCACGTCCTGCCCCAGGTTGCGCAGGTTATCTTCAACTGCCTGCGTCAGCGCCTCTGGCTCCATCGCCGCCAGCCAGCCGCCTTTGGCGTCGCGTCGGGCACCCACTTTGGTGACAATGCAGAGATCCTGCGGATAGGGATGGAGCGCCTTTTTAATCAGCTGGTTGGTTTCGTGCGGACCGTAAAAATCACTGGTGTCGATATGATTAACGCCTGCCGCGACAGCATCGCGCAAAACCTGGATTGCCCGGGCTTCATCTTTTACCGGGCCGAACACGCCCGGCCCGGCCAGTTGCATTGCGCCGTAGCCAATACGGTTAACTTCACGATCGCCTAACGTAAAAGTCATGGTGG
>Ga0308164_10000776_pt1 | contig 44275 bp, 45 predicted proteins | sample PhyTR2_FD_201031 | JGI IMG/M metagenome (GOLD analysis project Ga0308164, IMG submission 201031) | Phyllosphere microbial communities from UC Gill Tract Community Farm, Albany, California, United States - DLSLT.R2 | ecosystem: Host-associated > Plants > Phyllosphere > Unclassified | place: USA...
TCTGAATACCCGCCCGCGCAAGAGCCTTGGAGCGCAAATGCCTATCGAAGTTTTGATCAAGGATTGCTACGGTCAAAAACTGAGCGATGATTTCAGTGTTGCACTTGGTATTTGAATCCGCCGTGACTTTCTTTTTTGCGAAAAGAAAGTTACCGCCACCGGCGTAGGGTCTCACCCCGAAGGGGATCAGAAGAAACCCCAAGCCGAAGGCAGTAAAAAAACACCCAAAAAACCCCAAAAACAGAAAAACAAACCCCCTCATCCAGTATTCCGCAACCCCGCCGCAATCCCATTAATCGAAATATGAATTCCGGTCTGCACCCGGTCATCCCCCTGCCCCGCCCGATACCGCCGCATCAATTCAATCTGCAAATGATGCAAAGGATCAATATAAGGAAACCGATGCCGAATAGACCGCGACAAGGAACTGTTATGCGCCAACCGCTGCTTCTCGCCGGTAATCAAGGCAAGCGCATCGTTGGTCCGTTTCCATTCAGCCTCGATCATCCCGAAAACCTTCTTCCGAAGCCGCGTATCCGTCACCAGCTCGGCATACCGCCCCGCCAAAGCCGGATCGCTTTTCGCCAGAACCATGTCCATGTTCGACAACAGCGTCTTAAAGAAAGGCCAGGTCTTGACCATGCGCTGCAGCAGCGCCACCCGGGACGCCCGTTCCGCCTTGCTGACCGGCGCCGAACCATCGGCCAGAAAAGCCTCCACCGCCGACCCGAACCCATACCAGCCCGGCAAGGTCAACCGGCACTGCCCCCAGCTGAAGGACCACGGCACCGCGCGCAGATCCTCGATGTTCTGCTGGGCCTTGCGTGACGCCGGCCGCGAGCCGATGTTCAACTCGGCAATCTCGCGGATCGGGGTCGAGCCGAAGAAATAGTCGGTGAACCCGGGCGTCTCGTAGACCAGCTTGCGGTAGGCCGCCATGCTCGCCGTGGACAGCACATCCGCCGTCTGCAGAAACTGCTTTGTCGCGGCCTTGGCCGGCTGCAGCAAGGTGGCCTCCAGCGTGGCCGCGACCAGCGTCTCCAGGTTGCGCCGGCCGATCTCGGGGTTGGCGTACTTGGAGCCGATGATCTCGCCCTGCTCGGTCAACCGGATCTGCCCCCGCACCGTGCCCGCCGGCTGCGCCAGGATGGCCTGGTAGCTCGGGCCGCCGCCGCGCCCCACCGTGCCGCCGCGGCCGTGGAACATGCGCAGCTGGATCGGCGTCGGCGGCACCGCCGGCAGCTCGTCGGCGGGCTGGGCGGGCAGGCCTTCCAGCGCCATCGCGTCGAAGAACTCGACCAGCGCACCGCCGCTGCGGTACAGCTCCCAGTTGCTGGTGAAGATGCCGCCGTCCTTGTTGCTGTCGGAATAGCCCAGCATGACGTCCTGCTCGCCCCCGCTGCGCTGCACCAGCGCCGCGATGCCGGGCAGGCTGTAGAAGTCCCGCATGATCGGCGCGGCGCTGCGCAGGTCGCCGATGGTCTCGAACAAGGGCACCACGATCAGGTCGTTGACCGCGCCGCCGTCCAGCGTGCCGCGCATCAGGCCGACTTCCTTCTGCAGCAGCAGCACCTCGAGCAGGTCGCTCACCGCCTCGGTGTGGCTGATGATGTAGTGGCGGATGGCGTTCTTGCCGTAGCGCTCGCGCATCTTGCGGGCCGACTCGAAAATGGCCAGTTCGCTGCGCGCCAGGTCGGAGTACTCGATGCCCATCACCCGCAGGGTGCGGGCGTCGTTGAGCAGGGACAGCAAGAGCCTGCGCTTGCCGGCTTCGTCCAGCGCCGCGTAGTCGGCCTCGATGCGGGCGGTGAGCAGCAGTTCGGCGACGACCGCCTCGTGCTTGTCGGAACTCTGGCGCAGATCGACGGTGGCCAGGTGGAAGCCGAAGACCTCGGCCGTGCGGATCAGCGGCTTGAGCCTTTGCTGCGCCAGCGCCTCGCCGTGCTGGGCCAGCAGCGAGGCCTCGATCACCCGCAGGTCGGCAACCAGCTCCTCGGCCAGCACATAGGGGTTCTGCGGCGCGACGGCGTGGCGAGCGGCCTCGCCGCCGGTGAGCTCCTTCAGCGTGGCGGCCAGCCGGGCGTACATGCCGGTGAGGGCGCGGCGATAGGGCTCGTCCTGGCGGTGTTCGCTGGTGTCGGGACTGCTTTCGGCCAGGGCCTGCATCTCCGGCCCGAAATCGACCAGCCGGGCCGACAGCGACAACTCGGCGCCCAGGCGGTGCAGCTCGGTCAGCATGTGGCGGATGGAGACCTCGCTCTGCCGCCGCAGGGCGTATTCCAGCGTCTCGGCGGTGACGTTGGGATTGCCGTCGCGGTCGCCGCCGATCCACTGGCCCATGCGGAAGAAGCTGGCCACCGGATAGGCGCCCAGCTCGCGCTCCAGGCCGGCGTACAGGCGCGGCACTTCGCGCAGGAAGGTGGCCTCGTAGTAAGACAGCGCGTTTTCGATCTCGTCGCTCACCGTGAGGCGGCTGTAGCGCAGCAGCCGGGTGTGCCACAGCTGCATCACGCGCGCCCGCAGCAGCGCCTCGTTGGCGGCGAGTTCGCGCGGCGCCAGCGCGTCCTTGGCCGCGGCCGAGAACTGGGCGCGTGCCTTGATTTCGTCGCGCGCGGTGAGCAACTGGGCGATGCCGCGCTCGGCATCCAGGATGCTCTTGCGCTGCACTTCGGTCGGGTGGGCGGTCAGCACCGGCGATACATAGCTGGAGGCCAGCGTCTGCGACAGGGCGCGCGGCGAGACGCCGGCCCAGCGCAGCCGCGCCAGCGCGACCTCGATGCTGCCTTCCTGGGTATCGCCGGCGCGCTCGTGCTCGACCCGGCGGCGGATGTAGTGACGGTCTTCGGCCAGGTTGGCGAGGTGGCTGAAGTAGGTGAAGGCGCGGATGACCATCACCGTCTGGTCGGCGCTCAGCGACTTGAGCAGCTTCTTCAGGGCCCGGTCGGCGTCCTGGTCGGCGTCGCGCCGAAAGGCCACGGACAGCTTGCGCACCAGCTCGACCACCTCGTAGGCGGCCTGGCCGTCCTGCTCGCGGATGACGTCGCCGAGGATTCGGCCCAGCAGCCGGATGTCGTCGACCAGGGGTTGCTCGATGTCCTTGCGACGCCGCACGGGTGTCACGACGGGGGCCTTGTCGGTCTGCTGCACGGTGCTCTCCTGGCTGGTTGGGCGCTACGAAACACGTATCTCGAGCGTGTTGGTCATGGTGCGCCGCAGCAATGCTAGCATCGCCGGCTTTGCCGCCGGGGCCCTTTCGTCGTGAGCCAAAACCCGCTGTCCATCGTCATCGCCACGCGCGAAAGCCGCCTCGCCCTGTGGCAGGCCGAACACGTCGCCGAGCTGCTGCGCCGGCAGGGCCATACGGTCAGCCTGCTCGGCATGACGACGCGGGGCGACCGCATCCTGGACCGCGCACTGAGCCAGGTCGGCGGCAAGGGCCTGTTCGTGAAGGAACTGGAAACCGCGCTGGAAGAAGGCCGTGCCGACATCGCCGTGCACTGCGTCAAGGACATGCCGGTCGACCTGCCCGACGGCTTCGAGCTGGCCTGCGTGATGGACCGCGAAGACCCGCGCGACGCCTTCGTCTCCAACACCCACGCCACGCTCGAGTCGCTGCCGCAGGGCGCGGTGGTCGGCACCTCCAGCCTGCGCCGCCAGGTGCTGCTGCGCGCGCTGCGGCCGGACCTGAAGGTCGAACCCCTGCGGGGCAACCTCGACACCCGGCTGCGCAAGCTCGACGAAGGACAGTACGACGCCATCGTGCTGGCCGCCGCCGGCCTGATCCGCCTGGGTTTGCAGCAGCGCATCCGCTTCTCTTTCTCGCCCGAGGACCAGATGCTGCCTTGCGCTGGCCAGGGCGCGCTGGCCATCGAGATCCGCACCGGCCGCCACGACCTCGCCGCCGCACTGTCTTTTCTGGAGCACCGCGAAACCACGCTCACCGCCAGTGCCGAGCGCGCCGTGAGCCGGGCCATGGGCGGCAGTTGCTCCATGCCGCTGGCCGCCTACGCCACCCTCAACGGCGAGGTGCTCAACGTGCGCGCCGCCTGGGGCGATCCGGAAGACCAAGGCGACATCGTGCGCGCCGACGTCAGCGGCCCGGTGGCCACGCCGGACGATGCCGCCGCGCTGGGCACCCTCGCCGCCGAGCGCCTGCGCGCCGGCGGCGCCCGCTGACACGCCGCCGGCGCACCCCATGCGTGTCGTCGTGACCCGCCCGGCCGCCGAAAGCCAGGCCTGGTCGCAGGCACTGCGGCTGGCCGGCTTCGACGCGGTGGCCCTGCCTTTGATCGCCATCGCGCCGCTGGCCGACGAAGCTCGGCAGGCATTGCGCGACCGTTGGGGGTCGCTGGCCGATTTCCGCGCCGTGATGTTCGTCAGCGCGGCGGCGGTGCAGCATTTCTTCGCCGCGGCGCCGGCCGGCTGGCGCTGGCCCGGCGCCACCCGGGCCTGGTCGCCCGGCCCCGGCACCTCGGCAGTGCTGCTCGGACATGGCCTTCCGGCGACCGTCATCGACGCACCGGCTGCCGACGCGCGGCAACTGGATTCCGAATCGCTCTGGGACGCCGCCGGCGCCGGTATCGCCCCGGGCGAGGCGGTACTCATCGTGCGCGGCGCCCGGCAATCTCGGGAAGATGCCGCCAGCGCCGGCCACGGGCGGGCCTGGATGTCCGAACGCCTGCTGCAGGCGGGTGCCCGTGTGGACACCGTGGCCGCCTATCGGCGCGGCGCGCCGGACTGGAACACCGACCAGGCAACGGCGGCACGGGCACTGGCAGGATCCGACACGGTCTGGCTGTTCAGCAACTCGGAGGCGATCGAACACCTGTTCGATCTGCTGCCCTCGGATGCGTCCGCCTTGCGCCTCGGAACCGCGCTATCCACCCATCCGAGAATCGCTTTGGCCGCCACCGCTGCGGGTTTTGCACGCACCGAACTGGCGCAACCGGGTATGGAAGGCGTTCTGTCTGCGCTGAGAGGCCTGGACCGGTCGATAGAATCGACCGCATGAGCTCCGCGCCCCTGCCCGACCCGATTCCCGCGACACCCGTATCGCCTCCCGCCGCATCGACGGCCGCGCCTGCGGCCTCGCTCGGACGACCGATGCTCATCGGCGTCGGCGTGGTCGCCGCCCTGTCGCTCGCTACCTCGGTCACCCTGTGGCAGCGGCTGTCGTCCATCCAGGAACAACTGGCACGCCAGAGTGCCGATGCCGGCAGCCAGTCGATCGAAGCCCGCGCGATGGCGCGCCAGGCACAGGAAACCGCCCAGGACGCGGTGTCGCGCGTGGGTGTGATGGAAGCCCGGCTGTCCGAAGTCTCTTTGCAGCGTTCGCAGCTCGAGGAACTGATGCAGAGCCTGTCGCGCTCGCGTGACGACACGCTGGTGGTGGATGTCGAATCCGCCTTGCGCCTGGCGCAGCAGCAGGCCGAACTGACCGGCAGCGCCGAGCCGCTGCTGGCCGCCCTGCGCAGCGCCGACCAGCGCATCGCCCGCGCCGCCCAGCCGCGGCTGGCGCCGGTGCAGCGTGCCATCGGCCGCGACCTGGAACGCATCCGCGGCGCCAGCGTGACCGACGTGCCGGGGCTGCTGTCGCGCCTGGACGAGCTGGTGCGCATGGTCGACGAACTGCCGCTGCAGAACGCGGTCGCCCAGGCCGGCGCGATGCACGGCGGCAGCCTGCCCGGCACCGCGCCGGACGTCGCCGCCGACCCCTGGTGGCGCGCCACGCTGCGCCAGGCCTGGTTCGCGGTGCGCGACGAGGCCCGCGGCCTGGTCCGCGTGAGCCGTATCGACCAGCCCGAAGCCGTGCTGCTGGCGCCCGACCAGGCGTTTTTCCTGCGCGAGAACCTCAAGCTGAAACTGGTCAACGCCCGGCTGGGCGTGCTGGCACGGCAGTCCAATGCGGCGCGCTCGGATCTATCCGGTGCAGCCTTTGCGCTGCAGCGTTATTTCGATCCGGTTTCGCGCCGCACCGTCACCGCCGGCGAGTTGCTGAAGCAGGCGCAGATGCAGCTGAGCGGCACCGCGCTGCCGCAGCCGGAAGAAACCTTGTCGGCATTGGCCACCGCCGCCGCAGGACGCTGAGAACATGCGCGCCGCTCTCTGGTTCATCGCCCTCTTCGGCATCGCCGTGGCCGTGGCGCTTTTCGCCGGCAACAACCAGGGCACGATCACCGTGTTCTGGCCGCCCTACCGCATCGACCTGTCGCTGAATCTGGTCCTGCTGATCCTGCTCGGCGGCTTTACGCTGGTGCATCTGGCCCTGCGCGCGCTGGCCGCCCTGCTGGACCTGCCGGTGCAGGCCGGCCGCTGGCGCAACCAGCAAAAGGAGCGCGCCATGCACGTCGCCCTGCTGGACGGTCTTTCGCACCTGACGGCCGGGCGCTTCATCCGCGCGCGCAAGGCGGCCGAAGCCGCCATCGGCCATGAAAAGGCGCTGGTCGGCACCGCCGAACCGCTGGCCCATGCGGTGCAGGTGCGCGCCCTGGCCCACCTGATCGCCGCCGAAAGCGCCCATGCCCTGCAGGACCGGGGCGCCCGCGAAAAACATCTGCAGCAGGCGCTCGAGCAGACCGCCTCCAATCCGTCGGCCCCCGCCCAGGAAGCGCGTGAAGGCGCTCAGCTGCGCGCCGCCAGCTGGGCCATGCAGGACCGCGACGCCCAGGCCGCGCTGGGCTGGCTGGAGCAGCTGCCGCAAGGCGCGGCACGCCGCACCATGGCCTTGCGCACCCGCCTGCGCGCCACCCGCCTGGCCCAACAGACGCAGGCGGCGCTGGACACCGCACGCCTGCTGATCAAGCACCGCGCCTTCTCGGCCACCGCCGCGCACAGCATCGTGCGGGGCCTCGCCATCGAACTCATCAACCAGGCCCACGACGTCAGCCAGTTGTTGAAGGTATGGACCTCCTTCGACAGCAGCGAGCGCGCCCTGCCCGAACTCGCGGTGCACGCGGCCGAGCGGCTGCGCAAGCTCGGCGGAGACACGGCCCTGGCGCGTACCTGGCTGCTGCCGGCCTGGGAGACCCTGGTCGAACGGCCCGGCAGCCTGGCCGACGCGCTGGAAGTGAAGCTGGTGCGGGCGCTGGAAGGCAGCCTGTCGGATATCGATCCGCAATGGCTGGCGCGCATCGAAAGCGCCCAGCAGCTGAACCCGCGCGACCCGTTGCTGCAGTACCTGGCCGGCATCGCCTGCCTGCGACTGCAGTTATGGGGCAAGGCGCAGAAACTGCTGGAGCAGGCCAGCACGCAACTGCCGCACGATGCCCTGCGCTGCCGCGCCTGGCGCGCGCTGGCCGAGCTGGCCGAACGACGCGGCGATGTGGAAGCCACCGCCCGCGCCTGGCGCCGGGCCGCCGAACTGTCTGACTGACACGCCCTTTAAAATCACGGCATACCGCCCCTTTTCCTCACGGCACCGCACGGTGCCGTTGTCATTTGAAGAACGCCCCCATGAGCGATATCCAGCAGCCCGGCCTGAACAGCCTGTCCAAGTCCTTCGAACCCGCAGCGCTCGAGGCGCACTGGGGCCCCGAGTGGGAAAAGCGCGGCTACGGCCGGGCCGGCTGGCGCGGCACCGGCGAGGCCAAAGCCGGCGCCGGCGCCTTCTCGGTGCAATTGCCGCCGCCCAACGTCACCGGCACCCTGCACATGGGCCATGCCTTCAACCAGACGGTGATGGACAGCCTGGTGCGCTACCACCGCATGAAGGGTGAAAACACGCTGTGGGTGCCGGGCACCGACCACGCCGGCATCGCCACGCAGATCGTGGTGGAGCGCCAGCTGCAGGCCCAGGGCCAGAGCCGCCACGACCTGGGACGCAAGAATTTCGTCGCCAAGATCTGGGAATGGAAGGAACAGTCGGGCAACACCATCACCACGCAGATGCGCCGCATGGGCGACAGCGTCGACTGGCAGCACGAGTACTTCACCATGGACGACAAGCTGTCGACCGTGGTCACCGACACCTTCGTGCGCCTGTACCGTCAGGGCCTGATCTACCGCGGCAAGCGCCTGGTGAACTGGGACCCGACGCTGAAGACCGCCGTGTCGGACCTGGAAGTGGAAAGCGAGGAAGAAGAAGGCTCGCTGTGGCACATCCGCTACCCGCTGGCCGACGGCTCCGGCTCGCTGGTGGTGGCCACCACCCGGCCCGAAACCATGCTGGGCGACACCGCCGTGATGGTCCACCCCGAAGACGAGCGCTACGCGCATCTCATCGGCCAGCAGGTCGCGCTGCCGCTGTGCGAGCGCACCATCCCCGTGATCGCCGACGACTACGTAGACAAGGCCTTCGGCACCGGCGTGGTCAAGGTGACGCCGGCGCACGACTACAACGACTACGCGGTGGGCCAGCGCCACAAGCTGCCGATGATCGGCATCCTGACGCTGGACGCCACCGTCAACGACAACGCACCGGAGGCCTATCGCGGCCTGGATCGCTTCGTCGCCCGCAAGAAGGTGGTCGCCGACCTGGAGGCGCTGGGCCTGCTGGTCGAGGTGAAGAAACACAAGCTGATGGTGCCGCGTTGCGCGCGTACCGGCCAGGTGGTCGAGCCGATGCTGACCGACCAGTGGTTCGTCGCGGTCAACAAGGTGGGCGAAGGCGACGCTACCGGCAAGTCGATCGCGCAGAAGGCCATCGACGCGGTCGATTCGGGCCAGGTGCGTTTCATTCCCGAGAACTGGGTCAACACCTACAACCAGTGGATGCACAACATCCAGGACTGGTGCATCAGCCGCCAGCTGTGGTGGGGCCACCAGATTCCGGCCTGGTACGACGAACACGGCAAGGTCTACGTCGCCGAAAACGAAGCCGAGGCGCAGGCCCAGGCGCCCGGCAAGACCCTGACCCGCGACGAGGACGTGCTGGACACCTGGTATTCGTCCGCACTGGTGCCTTTCTCGACCATGGGCTGGCCGGCCGCCGCCGACGCCGCCCAGCCAGGCGGCACCAGCGACTACGACCTGTACCTGCCCTCCTCCACCCTTGTCACAGGCTACGACATCATCTTTTTCTGGGTCGCCCGGATGATCATGATGACCAGCCACTTCACCGGCCGCGTGCCCTTCCGCGACGTGTACATCCACGGCCTGGTGCGCGACGCGCAGGGCAAGAAGATGAGCAAGTCCGAGGGCAACGTGCTGGACCCGGTCGACCTGATCGACGGCATCGCGCTCGAGCCGCTGCTGGGAAAGCGCACCACCGGCCTGCGCAAGCCCGAGACCGCACCGCAGGTTCGCAAGACCACCGAGAAAGAGTTTCCCCAAGGCATTCCCGCCTACGGTGCGGATGCGCTGCGGTTTACCTTCGCCGCGCTGGCTTCGCTGGGTCGCAGCATCAACTTCGACAGCAAGCGTTGTGAGGGATACCGCAACTTCTGCAACAAGCTGTGGAACGCCACCCGCTTCGTGCTGATGAATTGCGAGGGCCAGGACTGCGGCCTGCGCGAGCACACCAAGGCCGACTGTGCGCCGGGCGGCAGCGCGCACGGGTACCTCACATTCAGCCAGCCGGACCGCTGGATCGTGTCGGCTCTGCAGCGGGTGGAAGCCGAAGTGGAAAAAGGCTTTGCCGACTACCGACTGGACAACGTCGCCAGTGCCGTCTACGAATTCATCTGGAACGAGTTCTGCGACTGGTACCTGGAAATCGCCAAGGTGCAGATCCAGACCGGCGACGAGGCCACCCAGCGCGGCACCCGCCGCACGCTCATCCGCACGCTGGAAACCGTGCTGCGGCTGGCGCACCCGCTGATCCCCTTCATCACCGAGGAACTCTGGCAGAAGGTGGCCCCGGTGGCGGGCCGGCTGCCGGAAGGCGGGGCCTCGATCAGCGTGGCCGCATATCCGCAATCGGTTCCCGACCGGATTGACACCGACGCCGAGGCCTACGTGGCCCGCCTGCGGGCCGTGGTCGACGCCTGCCGCAACCTGCGCGGCGAGATGAACGTGCCGCCCTCCACCCGCCTGCCGCTGTATGCGGTCGGCGACGCCGACTTCCTGCGCAGCGCCGCGCCGGTCCTGCAGGCGCTGGCCAAGCTTTCGGAAGTGCGCGTTTTCGACGACGAACCCGCCTGGAGCGCAGCGGCCCAGGCCGCACCGGTGGCCATGGTGGGCGAATCACGCCTGTGCCTGCACATGGAGATAGACGTGGCCGCCGAGAAAGCCCGCCTGGGCAAGGAAGTGGCCCGGCTGCAGGGTGAGGTCGCCAAGGCGCAGGCCAAGCTCGCCAACGAAGCATTCGTGGCCAAGGCCAAGCCCCAGGTGATCGAGCAGGAACACAAGCGCCTGGCCGATTTCAACGCCACGATCGAACGGCTGCAGGCGCAGTTGTCACGCCTCTGAGGCTTTCCTGGCAGAAACTTTGCGTTACTCCGCTTTCTTTGTAACTGCGATGCTCGAATGGTTTAGCATTGTTTGGATAACTCAAATTGTGAGTTTTCCGCCACGGAATCGACAAAAGGATATGACCGAATGAGTTCTACGCGCACCCGCATCACCAAGGCCGTTTTCCCCGTGGCCGGCCTTGGCACACGGTTCCTGCCGGCGACCAAGGCGCAGCCCAAGGAAATGCTGCCCGTGGTCGACAAGCCGCTCATCCAATACGCCGTCGAGGAGGCTTACGCCGCCGGTATTCGCCAGATGATTTTTGTGAATGGCCGCAGCAAGCGCTCCATTCCCGATCACTTCGACACCGCGTTCGAACTCGAGCACGAGCTGGAAGCCGCCGGCAAGAAGGAACTGCTGGCCGCCGTGCACTCCATCAAACCGGACGACATGGAGTGCATCTACATCCGCCAGGCCAAGGCCATGGGCCTCGGGCACGCCGTGCTGTGCGCCCAGAGCGTGGTGGTCAACGAGCCCTTCGCCGTGCTGCTGGCAGACGACCTGATGGTCGGCAAGCCACCGGTGCTCAAGCAGATGGTCGACCAGTTCCAGGAATGGCAAGCCTCCATCCTGGCGGTGCAGGAAGTGCCGGAAGAACACACCAAGCGTTATGGCATCGTCGCCGGCACCGCCGTCAACGACCGCCTGATGGACCTCACCCACATGGTCGAAAAGCCGGCGCCGCAAGACGCGCCTTCGCGCCTGGGCGTGGCCGGCCGCTACATCCTGACGCCGGGCGTCTTCCGCGAGATCGCCAGCCAGCCGCGCGGCGTGGGCGGTGAAATCCAGCTGACAGACGGCATCGCCGCCCTGATGCGCCGCGAAAAAGTGTTCGCCTATCGCTACGACGGCCGCCGCTACGACTGCGGCAGCAAGGAAGGCTTCCTGGAAGCCAACGTCGAGCTGGCCCTGGCGCACCCGCAACTCGGCCCGGGGTTCCGCGAATACCTGAAGGCGCTCGAACTCTGAGGCTTCGCAGCCCAGCAAAAAAGGCCTGCTCGCGCAGGCCTTTTTGTTTGTGGCGCCGTCAATGCCCGCCCGGGGTGATCAGCGCCGGCGCAGCACGTGCAGGTATTCGACCCCGACGGTGTCCTGGCCGACCAGCTCGTTGCCGGTCTGGCGCGCGAACGCCTGAAAGTCGCGCAGCGAGCCTGCATCGGTGGACACCACCCGCAGCAACTGGCCGCTCTGCATGTCCGCCAGGGCCTTCTTGGCCTTGAGGATGGGCAGCGGGCAGTTGAGTCCGCGGGTATCGATTTCCTTGTTCACTTCCATGGCTTCATTCCTTCGCAAGCGGGCATTCTAGGCAGACGGGGGCTCGGCAGCGGCGGCCATCGCCGGCCAATCGCGGTAACGGGGCTCGATGCCCAGGCTGCGCTGCCAGGCGGCCAAGGCATGGCCGGTACCGGCGGGCCAGCAATACACATCGGCAGGTTCCTGCAGGCGGTAGTCGACCAGTTCGGGCGACAGGCGGACTTCGCCCTCCGCCACCACGTGATAGCAGATCAGCACCTGATTGCGCTTCTGGAAGTCCCACACGCCCAGCAAGGTGACGGCGCTGGCGACCAGGCTGGTCTCTTCGAGTACCTCGCGGGCGATTCCCTCCTCAGGCGACTCGCCAGCCTCCATGAAGCCGGTGATGAGCGCGTACATCTCGGGGTTGGGCCAGGCCGCATTGCGCGCCAGCAGCACCTTGCCGCGGTACTCCACCACCGCGCCCAATACCGGCGTCGGGTTGTTCCAGTGCGTCCAGCCGCACGACGGGCAGCGCAGGCGCAGCGTTTCGCCGCTGTCCTCCATGGCGGCGATCTGCGCCAACGGCGTGGCGCAACTCGGGCAGAAGCGAAATTCGGTATCCAGCATGCGAACGACCTTGTCGATCAGGCCGGGAATACGCCGGTGGACAGATAGCGGTCGCCGCGGTCGCACACCACAAAGACGATGGTGGCGTTTTTCTCGCGCTGGGAGATCTGCTGCGCGACCCAGCAGGCACCGGCAGCGGAGATACCCCCGAAGATGCCTTCTTCGCGCGCCAGGCGGCGGCACATGTGCTCGGCATCGCCCTGGGCCACGTTCATCGTTTCGTCGACCAGCGTGCCGTCGTAGATGGCCGGCATGTATTCGGCCGGCCATTTGCGGATGCCCGGAATACGCGAACCTTCGGCCGGCTGCGCGCCGATGATCTGGATGGACGGCTTCTTTTCCTTGAGGTAACGCGCCACACCGGTGATCGTTCCGGTGGTCCCCATCGCGCTCACGAAATGCGTGATGTGTCCGTGGGTCTGCTCCCAGATCTCGGGACCGGTGGTTTCGTAATGGATGCGCGGGTTGTCGGAATTGGCGAACTGATCGAGTACCCGCCCCTTTCCGTCGCGCTGCATCTGTTCCGCCAGATCACGGGCGTATTCCATGCCGCCGCTCTTGGGCGTCAGGATGAATTCGGCGCCGAACGCCTTCATGGTCTGGGCGCGCTCGATGGACAGGTCCTCGGGCATGATCAGCACCATCCGGTAACCCCGGATGGCGGCCGCCATGGCCAGGGCGATCCCGGTGTTGCCGGAGGTCGCCTCGATCAGCGTGTCGCCGGGCTGGATGTCGCCGCGCTCCTCGGCGCGCCTGATCATCGAAAGCGCCGGACGGTCCTTGACCGAACCGGCCGGATTGTTGCCCTCCAGCTTGCCCAATACGACATTGCCGGCGACCGCCGCTTCGGCCGCTCCGATGCGCTGCAACGCCACCAACGGGGTGTTGCCAATCGTGTCTTCTATGGTGGGATATTGCATGGAAGCACTGTGCCATAATTTGCGGCTTACTTCTTAGCGTCGCCCGGGTGGTGGAATAGGTAGACGCAGCGGACTCAAAATCCGCCGCCGCAAGGCGTGCCGGTTCGATTCCGGCCCCGGGCACCACGGCTGACGTTCTCGCGGAAAGAGCGTCGGCCTTCCCTCTGTAGATGTACAGTGCGACCAGTTCGAAATTGGTAGCTCCCCGCACGGAGTCCCGCACATCATCCCGCACAGATGGCCTACATCCGCAAGTACCGTGACAAGTGGCGAGCTGAGGTTCAGCGCCACGGCCATAGGGCCACGCACGTCGCCGACACGAAACGAGAAGCTCAGGCTTGGGCGCTGAAAAAAGAGGCTGAGCTTGATGGCCTGAAGGGCGCCGGCGGCGAGACGTTCGGCAGTGCGGTCGAAAAGTACCTGCACACAGTCAGCAGCACGAAAGCCGACCCAGCCTGGGAAGCCCGGCGCTTCGCCTCCTTCATGGAGTATTTCAAGCCCGAGACCAAAATCGCTAGCATCACCACGGCCCACATTGGCGAGTGGCGAGACTGGCGGCTGGCCGGCGGGCCGGGTCGTCCAGCCGTAAAGACTTCTACGGTGCTGCGCGAAATTAATCTGATGCGTCACATGTTTTCCCTGGCGCGTGACGAATGGAAGTGGATCACGGCCAGCCCTTTCACAGGACTGCGCATGCCCGAGGACGGCGCACCACGCACGCAACTATGGCGCTGGCGCCAGATACGGACCGTCCTGCGCGCTGACCGTGAAGGTAAGACGGCGGAGGTGATCGCTGCTTTTCGAATTGCTCTGCACACTGGCCTGCGGCTAAAAGAAGTGCTCGAGGGCGCCTACGATCCCGACCGGCGCGTCATGCTGCTCGCCGGCGAGGATTCGGGGAAGACGACGAAGGGCGGCAAAACGAAGCTGGTAGTGGTGCCCGTCCCCCGTCGTGCCCGCAAGCTGTTCCCGGCCGTATTTACGGTCGGCGCAAATGAGGCGAGCACTCTATTTTCGAAACTGACTACCCAGCTTCGCATTAAGGACCTCACTTTCCACGACAGCCGGGCCACTGCGCTGACTCTGATGGCGCGCCGAATGGACGTTATGACGCTGGCACGCATCAGCCGTCACAAGGACATCAGCCTGCTGTTCAACACGTACTACCGTGAGTCAGCTTCGGACATTTCGGCGCGGATTTAGGCCGAAGCAATTGCAGCTAATTCCATATTTTGATCAGCCAACCCTATTAAATAAAATAACCGGGATTTAATCCCCTATCTCCAATGGTGAGTTTCTGCTATCCCAAAGCACACGTGCTCTTAAACCTAAGGCTGGGCCCGCTGCAAAGAGTGCACTCCCTGCAAAACGAGAAATTTTAAAGATATGGCAGATGTTTCTTATGTAGGAATTGCGCTCGGCGGCGGACTTGCACTTGTCGGCTCTGCCTTCGGTACTTGGTTCGGGAAGCACCTCGAAGCGCGATACGCTGCGGAACAGTTGGCACGCGCGTTTGCAGGTGAGATGAAAGCCATCATCAACATTGTTGAGATCAGGAATTACATAGCCATACTCCATTCGATTGCGACCAACATGGAGAATGCAGGAAATCCAACATATTTCGCACTGCGCGCAAACGAAGAGTACCGGGCCGTCTACAAATCAAATTGCGGAAGGCTAGGGATTCTTCCTAAAAATCTCCCAACCTTAATTGCGGTCGTATATACGCAAATTTCTTCTGTGCTGGAGGACTTTCATTCGATGGATAGCATCTATGAGAAAAGAATTGCGGAACCTAAAACGGTCGAAGAACTGGCCTTGCGGTATCGTGCCGCAGCCAACCTTATGTCAGATACGTTAGACAAAGCGCGTGTGGCCGTTTGCGCAATTGAAAAAATCTACGGTGACGTGTAAGGCGGTCAAAAAGAGAGTACAGCTTCTGTTACCACTACAGATTTATGGCCGCCGCACCAAGCGACCAAAGGATTATGAGTATTCCCCGCGCACGGCGCGCCGTGTGCGCAGGCTGGCCGCCAGAGGGAGGCGGGTTGCGCGCTGAGTGCGCCCACCGCCTAGTTTGCGCCGAGGTGGTCAATTTATTCCCCACCGCTTCGACCCCTTCGTCTCGGCCATGCGTTGTGATTTGAATGACGAAGCTGCCCGTCGTGGATCCGACCGACTGACAGCGGCTTTTATCAGCCGAGCCGGGCAATGGCCGCAGCGCCGTCTGCATCTCCCACCGGATCAGCCGCCTCGTTTTCGTAAGACTCGCCGTCGGCCGCCGCCAGAGCCAATGTGCCGGCGTTCAACGCATCGGCGTAACTTTGGAAATCCTCCTCGGCCGCACTGTGCTGGGTGAATACATTCCAATCTTCGGTGGGGGCCAGGATGGTCCAGCGGTAGCCGCCGGTGCCATCGGTCATGACTTGAAGGGAGTGGTATTGCATGAGCGCTCCAGTGGGTTTTTGCCACTGTGAGGCGCGGCGCGGCCTGCCGCGTGACCAACCGCTACGGGCACCGATAACTGTATATTTGAACAGTGCCCAATCCAAACATTACCCCAACACATCCGCCGGCGGCCAGCGCGTCCTACGGCTGGGCGTCACATAACGGCTGGCTCGCCCGAGTGTCCGGCGACCTCATCTCAGAGGGCTCCAAAGGCTTTCCGCCGCCAGATTCGTCAGCCGGCATGCCTCGATTTTCGGATCTGGATGTGCCCGACCTCGGTCTGGTCCGGATCAGGTACGAAGCCAGCAGCTTTTCGCACTATCGGTCCAGGTTTTGGAGGTGGGGCGCCATTTGGGCCGATCGGATCGATGCCCAAGGCAAGGTGATCGCCCCCGACTGACGAAACGCTTCAAGGAAACGAAATGGCCTGGATTCCCTACCCCACCCTCCTCCGCACGCCCGACCTGCCGCCCACGGTGCATCCTGGGATCATGGCGACCTGGCCGGCGGCCAACCACCTGCCGCTGGAGCCGCACGCCTACGAGATCGTGCTGACGGGCCGCGCCTGCACCGTGCGGGAGAAGGCCTCGGGCGATATCGTCTACCGCGGCGCCGGCCCGGTCGAGCTGCTTGAATGTCCGGTGCCCTTCTGACATGAAGCGCAACATGGATGAAGTGTTTGCCGCCATCGGCGCTGCTATGGCGGAGACACAGGGCCGCACTATTGCCCAGATCGATCATGGCGGTGACGCTGCTATCGCGGCCGCCCGCCGCCAGGTTTCGATCACGCTCCTGGACTACACACCGTATTCAGCGTCCGAACCTGGTGACGCGGAATGGCGCTACCGCAAGGCGCTTGAGCAAGCGCTACATGGCCCCCTGGCCGTACAGGGCGCGCTGCGGGCCTGGCTGCTGAGCCAGGAAAGCGATTCAGACGAGTTGACCGAGTCGGAGCGGGGCCTTGCCGCCGCGTGGGTCAACGCCACACAGCGAGCCCGCGCCGAAGGCATGCGGGGCTTGGCTGATTCGCACACCGCCTGGTTCGAGGTCCGAGCGGTGCGGCCGCCGCCGGCTGCGCCTCCCAAGCCGCCAAAAGGCCCCGCGCAGGCCAACCTCTTCTAGCGTCAGTTTTCTAAGTCGCTACTAGCGCTTGGTTTGCTGCTGCTGTAACAATTCAGCTTCTAGCTGCTGCATGTTTTGGCCAGCAGTTTCATTGCGCACCGCTGATTTGATAGCGTTGACTGCAGCCGTATAGCGAAGCCACGACTGATGTGAGGAAAAACGAATAATTCTGGAGCTTTGAGCGCTGTTTTGCATAGCCAATTGTCTGGCAAAACACACATGGGGCCTCCAGTACTGGCCTCTTGGGACACAGCAAAATTTCGACGAGGTTGTATCATGTTGAAACATGAAGTGGCGCGCTGTTGGACAGCACCTGTTTAGCCACTTTGTATAGGACATAAATTGCATGGCGCTCGACATATTTTTTGTTTTTTTATGCGTTGGGCTGGCACTGCTAACCATCCAAGCACCTAAATATTTCCATGGGGTCGGCACCACTGAAAATAGAACCGCTTCTATTGACGGCTTAAGAGGGCTACTAGCTTTTTTTGTCTTTTTACACCACTCCGTGATCTGGCAACAATATGCCAAAACAGGTCAGTGGCGTTTGCCGAACCAGCTGTTCACCCACTTTGGGCAAATCAGCGTGATGTTATTTTTTATGATAACTGCATTTCTTTTTACAGGAAAAGTCATACGCTCCAAAACCAAGCCTATTGACTGGCTACAACTTTTTGTGGGGCGAGTATTGCGTCTAAGCCCACTCTACATTGTTTGCGTGATTTTTCTCGCTTTGGTCGTCTGCCTACTAAGTGGATTCACATTAAAAGAGCCAGCAATTCCTTTGCTAGCCAAAAGCGTTAGGTGGATTTTATTCACAATTCCAGGCGCCCCCGATTTGAATGGTGTAACCAATACACGCTATATAATGGCCGGCGTAACGTGGACCTTAGTTTATGAGTGGATTTTCTATCTATTACTCCCGACTATTGCCTTAGTTCTTTCAAGACAAGTCAGCCTAATAGCCTGCTTACTGACGTTTTCGGTGGCGGCTGTACTTATTTTCATTAAGCGTGACGCAATCCTGCTCATGCCATTTTTACTCGGCATGGTAGCGGCAGCGGTTGCAAATCGCCCAGATCTTAAAGCTTTTGCAAATACAAAAATGGCGACGCTATTGGTGCTTGCGCTGTTTTTAACAACAGCAACTTTTTTTAAACATGCGCATCAGGCCGCTCCAATATTATTAATTGGAGCGGCATTTGTACTCATTGCAGCGGGCAACAGCCTACAAGGATTGCTTGTAAACAAAACGACGCGAATGCTTGGGGAATGCGCATACGGAATTTATTTGACGCATGGGCTGATTCTTTATCTTGCGTACCATTTTGTTGTTGGCAAAGAAAACGCCGCTGCATATCAGCCATGGCAGCACTGGATCTTAGTGGCGATATGTTCGCCAATCTTGATAATTGTTTCGTATGCATCTTTTCGATGGATTGAAGCTCCGGCGATGCGAGCAACACCGACCATAATGCACCGGCTCCGGTCTAAAAGAACACATGCCACGTCGCCCGCATCCAACGTGGTCAAACCTTAAGTAATCGACGACAGCCACTAGCTCGCAACGTTATTTACTCAAGCGACCGCAGCAGGGTTAATGATCAGCGGATAACAAATCATGATCGGCATCAATAACTGAGCCCTGTAGAGCTACCTCGGCATCTCTTCGTTCAAGAGCGCCTTTGAGCTCTGCGACCACGCCGAGGCCTTCTGCAAGACCTCTATCGAGGGCCGCCGATCGATCTGCAAGACGGCTGCAGGCCGCGGCGTCAACGTTGGCTTGCGCCCGATAACGGGCGGCTCGGTCGACGGCCGAGTCGAGCAGCCCGCGAGCACGAGCAATGTCAGCAGCGAGATCGAGCACACGTTGCGGCTCAGCTTGAGTAAATGCATCGGAGGCTTTCTGAGTGGCCGCCGCGTGCGTCTGCTCGCGACCGGCGGTTTTGTCGGAGTCGGCCGCATAGGCCGTGGCGCGCTTGGCGGTATCGGTGGCTGCAGCCGCTTCGTGGCGGGCGAGGTCGACCTCGACAGTCTTGAGCCGCCAGGTCTGCACGCCAGCAATGGCGGCGAGCCCTAGCGCGATCAGCAGCCATACCGTGGCAGTCACCTTGGATAACAGGTTCAGCGGGTTCATACGATTGGCCCCACGTCGACGGGCGTTACGGACTTAGGGTGGCGCTCGTCAAGGTAAGCGCTCAGCTTTGCGCCCTCCTCCACATGGCGGCGACGCAGCTCCTCCCTGCACCTCCAGATCTCGGACTCGATCTGCACCGACTCCCGCCTGAGCAGGTCGATGCGGTGTTCGATCAGGTTGTCGGGCAGGCAGCGGATCATGCGAGCGCTCCAATGGCAGCCCTGGCGCCGGCCCACAGCTGCTGCCGGTCGGCCAAGCCGTTCAGGCCACCGTTAATGCGACGGGTAACGGCCTCGAACTGGCCGGTGTCAGCCAGGGCGTTAAGCCCCTTGTCCGACCAGAACCATCCAGCCGACATGGCCGCCCAGCGCGGCAGCTCGACCAGCTCGGGCTGTGCCTCGAAGTCAGGAGCATCGGGCAGCACCCGGCGCACGCCATCTCGGAACCGTCCATAGTTGGCGCGCCCCGTCAGCTGGATGAGGCCACGCCCGGAGAATCTCCGGCCATCGCCGCGCAGCACGTTCCCCAGACCGAAGGCCTTTCGGTTGCGGGCGAACTGAGCCAGCTTCGCCTCCTCAGCTGTACGCGGCCAGGGTGCTGCGGGATCTCGTTCGTAGGTGACCTGGGCCGGTACCTGGGCCGGCCCCCAGATCTCTTTCACCCAGACCAGCCGGCCGGACTCGTGGCCCAGCTGGGCGAGGAACATGGCCAGGCGCGCAGGCGTGTTGATCGAGAAGACGTCGCAGGCCTCCTGCAGCGGAGGTAGCCACATCAGGGCGCGGGCAGTAGTGCAGCCGGTACCGGCCTGCAGGATGGGAGCGGTGAGCTTCATAAAGATCCAGACGTAAAAAAGCCCGCTTGAGGCGGGCTGGGATGGAGCGGCGGCGGGCCGGCGTTACGGGGTGGGGGTCGTTTCGGGCGCCGGCACGACCGGCGGTGCGTCGGGCGGCGCGTCGCCCCGCAGCTTCTGCTGGACGTTGGCCAGCGCGTCAGTGGCGATGCGGTCGACCACGCCGAGCCAGCGCCCGCGCGAGTAGCCGGCTGCCACGATCAGCAGCACCCGCAGATCCCGAGCGATCATCGGCAGGGAAACGATGCTGAGCGAAGAGACCCATGCGTTGTAGCCCTGGATCACCATGTAGACCACCGCCCCGCCAACCAGCGCCACCACCAAGTCTTTCATCAGCAGCGCCCGCACGTTGCCCACCAGGGCGCGTGGCGAGATCATCGTGATGATGGTTCGGGCGGCGCCGCCCAGCAGGCCAGCTGAGGCGGCGAACAGCAGCGACATCCAGTCGTAGGCGCGGATGTCTTCCGCGAAGGTCGTACTGGCCCAGAGCAAGGTGCTGTAGCCGCACAGCCAGGCGAAGACCGCCGCTTTAATCGTGGGTCGCATGCATCACCTCCCGGAGCTGCTGAGAGTTGATCGAGAAGGCGTAGATGCCGGCGATGCACAAGGTGGCCAGCGCGCGGATGCCGTAGGCCCACTCCAGGCCGCCCACATCCATCGGCACCGCCAGGTTGGCCAGGACGATCCAGGTCACCGACGCGCCAAGCGCCGCCAGCGTGGCCGAGATCCGATAGCCCTTGCGGTCCAGCAGATCCGCGCGGAACAGCAGCGTCCACAGGTGCGGGACCATGGCCAGAAACGAGACGCCGAACGCGCCGGTGACACACCACTGCGACGGCGCCGTACTGGCCACGCGCGCGATCATGGCGCCCGGTACCGTGTGGATGTAGTAGAGCGGCTCGACCAGCAGCAGCAGGAAGACCATCGCGATGAAGATCGCCTGCACCCGGACCTCGGCGCGGTCCTGGTCAGCGGGCAGGCTGGGCGCCTGGGCGACGTAGCGCCGGAGATCTTCGACCGTGTGCAGCATGGCCGTGCCGAACACGCTGGCGCTGAGGCCGGTGGTGAGCCGGCGCCAAGCCGCGCGGAAGGTGGGGAACGCGAGGTGGCGCATCACAGCTTCCCGGCGGCAATAAACAGGTCATCCAGGTCGACGTCGCTCAGGTCCAGCGCGTCGGCCAGTGTGGTGACCAATGGCGACGCACGTTCGACCGTGGCTGCGAACTCCCATTCGATTTGCGCGGCTTGGCGCTGAGCGGCCGGCATGCTGGAAATAGCGATCGTGACCGCGTCGAGCTTGCCGACGGCCAACAGTGCCAGGCGCGCTTGGCGCGGGCTGACCGAGGTGGGCACCGCCACGCCACCGCCAGCATCACCAACGGCGGGCGCCAGTTCGTTGCCCTCCTCTGCAAGCCACTCGACGACCGCTTGGCGGTCGACGTTGCCCGGATCGTTCGGGATGAGGGCGCCGTCAGCCAGGCGGATGACGCTTTCGGAATTCAGGATGGCTTGGTACATGGTCAGAGCTCCGCGCTGCAGGTGATGGAATCGATGTAAGAACCCGCGGCCTGGGTGCCGTCGGCGATGCGGTAGTGGCGGAAGCCGTATCGAGTCACGGTGTCGTAGCTCGGCGGCCCACCGTAGAAGGAGGCCGACAGCAGGTTGCCGACCCAACCCATGGTCGGCGTGACCCGCATTGGCTCGTCAAACGTCAGCACACCCCCCATCGGTAGGCCAGCAGAAACCTGACCAAGACAGCCGATAACGTCGGCCCGGAAGAAGTAGCGACAGCGGCGCGTCTCGTCGTCGAGCGAACGTCGCTCAAAAGGCGTCGGCGCGCCGGCGTTCTCCAACTGAACCTTGCCCAAGGTTCCTACTCCCAATTCGATGTAGAAACCTCCCGAAGGATTCGTAGGAACGTTGGGAATGAGGTATGGGCTTGCGTACGCGCTACCACCCGCCAGAAGGCCAGCACTGCCTTCCCAGCTCACGCAATACGTACCGGCCTCAATGCTGCTCGGCTCGATGACCTGAATGAGCGATCCGGAGAGGATGTTCAGATTCGTGTCGACTCCATCCGTCCCAATGGTGTACGTGCAGCCGCTGGCACCAGCTTTCCAACGGTCATGGCCGTATTGGCCCGCACCGAGCGAGACGGTGCCGCTCACGTTCCGCTGGTTGATCGCGAAGTTTCCGTTGATTATTTTGTTGCGGCCGCCGACGCCAAGCGCCTGCTGAGCTGCCAGCTTTGTCTGCAGCGCAGTCGAGCCGCCAACGCCCAGCGTGGTGCGGATCAGGTCATAGAGCTGACCCATGCCCGCCTGGAAGATTCCGACAGTATTGCGGGCGGCGTTCGACCCGTCGAGGTCTTGCCGGTCTGGAATGGTGGGCATGTTCAATAGCCTTTCGTGTCGTAGTTGAGAACGCCCGTACTACCGGCGGGCGTGGTCTGAATGAGTGGTCCCAATAGAGGGTCGTAGTCGAGGATCTGGAAACCGGTGGCATTCGACGTGCCCTGCAGCACGCCCCGGACGGTCTTGATCGAGGTGAACAGGCCGGCCACGCCCGTCAAGCGGGTGCCACCTGGGCCGATCGACTGCAGCAGGCCTGTCACCTCCCGATCCGGCACATCGACGGTCGCGACAAACTCGCGCACCATGCCCTGCGGAGAGCCGGCGCCGATTGACACGCGGAACTGGTAGAAGCCGGCACCCGCATCCAGCCTCCCCGGCCAGACTTGCCAAGGCTCGTCCGGAGCGAACATCGAATCGCCTACGGCACCGAACATCGGCGCGGTCGGGTCTCCATAGAAAGGTGCGGAGCCAGGGCGGCGAAAGTCGATGTGATAGTCGGGCCCGTCAACGTCGACCGCCAGCATTAGCGCCGCATCGATGAATGTTCCGGGCACAAACCACCGGTCGCTCTCCCACTGCATTGCAGCGAACTTCTCTGTGTAGAACGGTGCGTTCGGGTTCGGGTTGTAGAAGCGGGCCGCGGCGTCCGAATAGAACGGGCTGGTGTTGTCGGCCAGCAGGTCGCCCCCACTCCGGTGAGCCCCGGTCAGCGCGCCCGGCCAACCTAGCGCGCGGTAATCGCGTTGCTCCACGACGTTGGCAATCTCAGGATCGCCCAGGTTCGCGTACAGCACCGCCGCCTTGATCGACTCGTTGCCTGAGGTGTCCTCGGCCTTCACCATGATGGTGACTGGACCTGGAGGCAGCACCTGCAGTGGGTACGGCGAGTCCGTGAGCAAGCCTTCATGCATCGGCGTCGCCACGCCCCAATCGTCATTGGCGCCGTAGTTGAAGCGCACGCGGTAGCCGGCCAGGTCGGGCACTTCAGCGCGCGAGATGTTCGGCCAGCTCAGCACCTTCCCATTCGAACTCACCGTGGCGATGCTGGGCGGCGGGGCGCGCAGGCCGATGACGGCGTACGGCTCCAGCACCAGGCGCACGCCGGCGGCAACATCGCTGAATGGACGCACCTCCAGCTGCCAGACCTCATCGAGGCCGGCTCGGAAGCCGAAGCTGTTAATGGTGGTGGCACCCAGCCGTACTACTGGGCCGCCGTCGACCCCTCCCCACACCTCGCCTCGGGCGAAGTTGCCGGTGACATCGAAGCTCACCGTGAGTTCGGTGAAGTAGCTGGTGCCCTGCCGCTGTAGCGCCTCGGTCACGAAAGCCCGCGTCACCACCGGGGCGCGCTTGAGCCGGCTGTTGTTCGGCGGCGGCGTCCAGGCGCCGTTGAGCACGTACGGCCAAAATTCGACGTCTTCCGGGACCACCGCGATCTTTGCGCTGTTCATCCCCCTGCTGGGTGTGATGGCCGCGATACGCACCCGCTGGCCGGGCGTGGCCTTGAAATCGAACATCCAGCGCACGTCTTCTGCGCCGGTGCCTTGGGTCAGCGCGGGCAGGTCTCCAGCCGCTGTGATGCTGCGACCATCCGGGCTGACAGCCGTGACGGGCCAGATCCGCATTTGTCGCTCACCCGGAAGATTCAGACCGAGCATGCGCACGGCAGCCGCTTCGGATGGTACGGGCTCATCGACGGTGACGGTGAATGATTCAGGCGATCGGCTCAGCGCCCGCAGCCGGCCCCCGTAGCCGTACTGCGTCAGGTCATGGCTCAGGGCCAGCACGTCGAAGCGCTTCCAGTCCAGGTGCTGCAGATCGATCTCGAAGCTGATCGCCTTGCGCCCGTACACGTTCTGAGCCATCGTCAGGCGCGCTCGTTGCGCGGCGAATGCTTGGCGGGTGATGCCCAACACCGTCAGGCTGGCGGTGCTTTGCGGCGTGCCGGTCGTGGTGGGCGCCATGACCCGAACCGACTGCGCGGTCCAGTCGCCGTCCCGGTCCACCAGGTCGTAGCTGAGCTCGTCGGCGCCGGGCGTGAGGTTGTAGTCGATCGAGAAGGACCGGGCCTTGATGTCGGCCATGTTCACCACGCCCTCGATCGGCTGATCCTCGGCCAGCCAGACGACCCCGTACTTCCCGTCGATGCGAGCGAGTTGGCCCCACCCCGCATCGAGGATGGTGTCGATCAGGTCACCGCTCGCCATGCCCTGCTGGATCACCGCGTCGAAGCGGAAATCCATTTGGGCGCAGCGGACCATGAAGGCTTTCCAGCTGTCCAGGTGCAGGCGCTTGTCAGCGAAGCCGAGGCCGGCGATGCGGCGCCCGTCGCTGCCGCGGTAGATGCCGCGCATCAGCAGGAGTGCCAGCGCACCGGGGTTGCTGATGCCGCCGGAGCCGGGTTCGTTCACCGTCACCCAGGCGGATCCGTTCCAGAGCGGCATCGGCGCGCTGCGGGCGATCCAGCTGACCGAGTCGAGCTGGCCGCTCAGCTGGCCGCTGGCCTTGATGTCGAGCAGCACGCGGGCTTGGCCGGCGTAGTCGGCGCGATCGACCTGGTAGCTTTTGAGGTACGACCAGGTCAGCGTGTTCGACAGCGTGGACTTCGCGGAATCGCGACTCACCTTCCACATCCGTACGTCGTAGCGGCCGGCGGGCACTTCCCGGAGATAGGTCGCGCGGTAGGGCCGGCTCGTGGCGTTGACGATGGAGATCTCTCCGCTGGCCGAATCGTCGGTGAACGGCTTCCAGTTATCGACGCCGTCGACCGAGTACTGCGCCACGAAGGTCAGGCGCGCAAACGACGGGTTGCCGCTGCTGGTGTCGATTTCGAACAGCGTGGTCTCGATATCGATGCCCAGCATCACCGTGTCGCCGCTCGAGGTGCGCGTCACCACCGGGCTGGTGCCGTCCGCCGGCGCCGACACCAGGCCGCCGGTGATCGTATCGACCGACCCGCTTGGCATGGCGTCCTGCGGCATCAGCGGGAAGCCCGCCGTCTTCACCCGAACTTCCGAATACTGATTGACCGAGGTGCTGGCGATGCGTATGTCGCTCACCGAGCCGCAATTGATGCCGCCGTGGAAGAGCCCAGAGATGTACTGGTCTTCGCCCCGAAATTCGGGGTACTGCTGGGAAGCCAGGTCCGGCACCATCTTCGTTTCGCCCAGCACCAGGCACAGCGATTCATACAGCCGCGCACGGTTCTGTACGCCGGTCAGGGCATAGGTCGCGGCAGCAGCCTCGCTACTGCCGCTGCTGGCATTGCTCGCTTTGGGGCCGAGCAGGCTGTTGATGAGCAGAGAGCCGCTGACATAGACCGCAGCCGCAGCCCAGAACCCACCGCCGATCAGCCCGCCTGCCGCAAACACGCCAGCCGTGGTGCCTGCAGCGCCACCAGCCGCAGCGCCGGCTGCCAGCCCGCCGGCGCCGAAGGTGAAATACGACAGCGCGACGATGGCAGCCAGCTGCATCACCTGCTTGCGGACCAACGATTGCGCTTCGATCAGGCGTCCAGGGCGAACGCGGGTCCGGCCCCACATGGCTTGCGGGACCAGTGCACCGTCGACGGTGACAAGCCAGCCGTCGCCCTCCACGCCCTCATCCTGCAGGGTCTGCAGCAGGGTGCGGCCGGCGGCCACCAGGCGCAGATCGGCGTCGCCACTCATAGGATGCGCAGCGATCGCCAGCCGAATCGGGTTCGGAGTCAGTTCCATCGGTAGAAGCCTTCCAGGTGCATGCCCTGGCGCGTGAGGTCAGAGAGTCGCCGCAACGTCACCCCGCGGGCTTCGTTGCTGGCGTGGAGCACCCAGGTCTCGCCCAGGTGCAGGAATACCGTGCCGACATGCCAGTGGCGATTCAGCGGCGGGGCGCCGGCGTCGGTCGTCTGCCAGAACAGCGCGCAGCAGCCGGTGACCGGGGCTTCGATCCGAGCTGCCAGCTGCTGGCAGGCGATGTCGCGTGCCTGGCCGCGGCGACCCTTAGCCCGCTGGCTGGCGCCGGGCAGGCGGATGTTTCGCCCGAACAACTCACGCTGCACCAGCACCGCCAGACTGCCGCAATCGAAGACGCCGGCCTCGTAGACCAGCCCCCGCGTCACATAGGCTTCGGCATGCTTCAACGTGATCGCGCCGCTCATCCTGCGAACAGCCCTGGAGCCGTCTCCGAGTCGTAGCGCAGCAGCACCGCGGGCATGCGGAACAGCGCGTCGTCCCCGATGGCGATCGCGATCTTTCCGTAGGTGGCGGTGGCCTTGGACATGGCGCCGGTGAACTCGTAATCCGTCATTTCAGGCGTCGCGCGGCTAGCAATCCGCAGGGTCACGTCCAACGCCTCGCCGACCGGCAAAGCCTCAAGCTCGCCCAGGACGTCGCGGCCAACGTTGTCCATTTCGATCTGGGACCGTGCGTGCTCTTTCTGGGCATCCTGCGGCAGCGTGATCTCGAACGGCAAGGCCTGGAAATCCACCCCTCCAACCGTCCGGTTGCGGGTGTCGCGCACCACTCGCACAGGCGCCGAGAGGTAGGGGCTGTCGATGCTGAGAAACAGGAGGAAGCCGCGAGGGTCGTTCAGCCTGTGCAACTGCACCCGTGACGATCGGCTGACGCTCATGGCGAAGGCTCCGGCGGCAGGTAGGGCAGCAGCTCGGCGCCCTCGGTGACAGCCAGGTCATCGAATGCAATCGCGCCAAAGCGGGGAATACCTTCATCGGTGGTGATGAAGAGGGCACCATTACCTTCCACTGCAACGCCCCACCGCACCCGCCACGCGTAGCGCTGAAACGAGGAGCTCATTGGTGGATTCAGCAACGCTTCGACAAAGGCCGGCTCCGTGTTCCACCGAAGGCGAACGCCTCGACCAATATGCGCCGTCTCCGATCCGGTGGCCATGTAAATGCTGATGACATAGGTCTTGTTGGGCTCCCACGCTGGCTGCATCTCCGCGCTGGTGTATAGACCCTGCTGAGCGCTGTTTGAACCAGGGTCTACGTAACCAAAATTGAAGACTTGCGCCGTGCCGCCTTTCCGTCCTGAAATACGGGAGTAGGTCACCGGCAGCTGCCCGTTGTTGTAGGGAGCGGTACCGAAAGCACGATCTGGGTCGAAGGAGTAAACGCGCTCAAGGTCGCCGTTGTAGGTGCGGTTCAGGCCCAGGCTTTCAGGGGTTTCAAGGTACTCAAAGCCCACCGACTGCTGGGAGATTGCATACCGGCCCGTCAGCGGCGTCAGCGCCCCCATGGATCCGGGAATGAAGCGGACCTGCCGTGTTGTCGCCGTCCGCGGATCGATCCAGCTCCACCAGCCCGCGCCGGCATTCGCACCGTAGGCGGAATAGAACCAGGCCCGGTAAGCGGCATAGGCCGCGGCAGTCTTGAAGCGCAGGATGCCGCTCACCGTGACCATCGGATCGCTCGCGATACGACGGGTTTTGGCGGGGCCGCGCTCGACGTCCGAACGCTCGACGATGGACGTGTCTTGCTGCTGTGCGCCAGCTAAGAGCAGGCACACACCTTCGGGTAAAAAGCTCATGAAATTCCTACCGCCCTTGGATGGCGTGAAAGAGGGGTCCAACGCCGTCGGAGACGTCGTTCGCCAAAGAACCCGCGATCTGCTGCTTGAGCACCTCGACGATCGTGTCCATCCCGCCAGCGGCGTTCTGCTGCTGACGCACGCTCACCTGGTCGGGCTGGCCGTAGTTGTTGACGATGGTTCTGTTGCCGCCCACGGCGCCGCCGGCATCCGCCTGCATGGCGTAAGGCACCGAGCCCACCACCCCGCCGTCGGCGTAGCCGCCCAACCGCATGCGCTCGACCGTCCCGACGCCGCCAGCCTTGGCGATGTCCGACTGGCTCCAGACGATCTCGCCCTTGTGAACGATGCCGGCCGGCTCCAGCCTGCCGCCGGCGCCGGTGTAGCCGCCCTCGTCAAAGCCGGCCCACCAGTTCTTCAGCCAGGAGATCCCTTCGCCGATCGCGCCGCCGCTCATCGTCCCGGCCGCGCCCGACGCAGCGGCACCGCCGCCGGCAACAGAGCCGAAGAGGTACTTGTTCAGGTTCGCGGACATGGCCTGCGCCGCCATGTCCAGCAACGTGCTTTTCCACAGACTGCCAATTGACTTGAAATCGCCCTCGAGCGACCGGCGCAACGTGCCGCCCAGCGAGTCCTGGATGTTCCGGCTGGCCTGCAGCGTGAACTCGTCAACGTCGCTGAGCGCCTTTTTGACGCCCGGCACCGCCTCTGCGTACTTGTTCAACGCGTCGATGAAGGCCCGATCCCAGGTCTGCTGGGTGATCGCGCCCTCCTCTCTCAGAAGGTTCAAGCGCTCTTGCGTCGCTTCGAGCTGCTCCATCGGCGTCATCAGGGAACGGGCCAGGTCGTACCCTTCCTTGTCCAGCTCGACCTGCTTCTTTTTGGCCTCGGCCATGTCTTTCGCCATGTCGAGCGCGGTGGCCAGACCCAGCGCACGGTTGAGTTGCTTTTCGTCGAGCTTCACCGAGCCGTCGCGGACCTGGCGCAACAGATCTTCTGCCGCCGTCAACTCCTGGGTCTTGGCGATCTGGTCGTTCAGCCCCTGCACGAACTTTTGGCCGGCCTCCCACTGCGCCTTTGCGTCCGAAACAGCCTTCTTTGCAGCCGCCTCGCGTGCTTTGGCTGCCTCGGCCTCTGCCTTCGCGCGCGCGGCGGCACCAGTGGCATCCAACGGAGGAGGAGGCGGAGGTCCGCCTGGCACGCCAGTAGCACCGGGGGCGGGCACCGCTATGAGGCGCCGGAGTGCATCGGCTCGATTGGTCATCAACGCGAGTTGAGCGTTGGCGTCGTCGAAGTCGTTCGTCAGAAGCTGGTTCAGCTTCATCATCAGACCATTGGCCGGGTCCAACTCGTCCCGCAGCTTTTTGACCTTCGCGATTTGCCTCTCCAGGCCATCGAGAGCGGCCTGAGGATTTTTGACGTCATCGCCGCTCAACATCAAAGCGCCTGCGTCACCTTTTGCGAAAAGGTTCGTGAGTGCCGCCGCTGTGCGCACAGCCCCCGCAGCTAGGCCGGTCATCCACCCGGTGAAAGTCTGAAATGCCTGCTTTGTGTCTGGCGAGGTCAAGGTACTGTTGAGTGTTTCGACACTCCCCTTCAGCTTCGCCATGCTGCCCTCGTCGCCGGTGAGCAGGTCATTGATGTTTTCCTGCAGAGCCGACAGCGCCCCGCCGAAGGTGTCGCGCGCGGCGGCCGCAGCTCCGCCATAGGCCGACTCGACTGCCGTCAGGATGATGTTCTGAGCCTCGGCCGTCTTGCCGGTTTTCTGCAACTGCTCCACCAGCGCCTTCTGGTCTTCGGTGAAGCGAAAGCCCTGCTTAGACAGAGCTTCCAGCCCATCCTTCGGCGAGTCCAGGGCCTTTCCCATCGCCTCGGCTGAGGCAGGCACATCGGTACCCAGGCGGGTTGCCATGTCGATGGCTACCTGCATCGCGCGCGGGAATTGCTCGCCCACCACGCCGGTGTACGACAGTAGCCGGGTTTGCGCCTGGTTGATGTCGCCGGCGCCGAACGTGCTCTGCTTGGCCATGGCGTCTGCCATGTCGTTCAGGCGATCGGCCGACCAACCGGCGCCCTCTCCGGTGGACTTCAGCACCGCCAGCAGCTGCGCCTGCTCCTGCTCCGCCTGCTTCGTTTCAGCTACGAAGTTGGCGAAGCCAAGGCCGGCCACCCCGATGCCCGCAGCGATGCCCACGCCGATAGTGGTGCCGACTTCCTTCCAAGCCTCCTCGGTTTCCTTCGCACGCTTCTTCGCATCAGCAGCGATCTTCCGGCCCGACTTCTCCGCTTCGACAGCGGCGCGGTCCATCCCCTGCACAAACCCGCCGATCTTCGCGATCAGGTCAAGCGTGAGGGTGCCAAGGGAACGGTTTGCCATGGGTGCCTTCTCAGGTGCGCGGCGCGCCGCTCAGGTAGGTTGGATGGGCCGGCTCGTGGTCGACGTCATCGACGTCATCGGCCATGGCCGAAACCAGCCGGGCGACTTCCGCCGTCTGGGCTCGAATCGCGTCCGTCAGCTCGCGTTGAGCCAGGGTTTGGGACAGGAGTGCTTCGATCAGCCGTTCGGCCGCCGAAGGCTTGTGTTGCTCGTTCATAGGCCAAGGCCCTCATTTGGTTGATCCACGCCCGCCTGGCAGCGCATCCAGAGCAGCTCATCGCCACTCCTTCATGGCCTGGGCCAGCGAGTCATCGGAATCGTTTGCCGCGACCGCGGTGCGGTCGGGAAGGAAGTCGGCCAGCAAGGCCTTGCCGCCGTTGACGCGGTTGACGGTGAGCGAGGTAACCGCGGCGGCATGCTCGATGCGCAGGCCCAGGTTCAAGCTCCCGTGCATCTCACGGTAGAGCCGCCAGCTGCGGTACTCGTGGTCCGACAGGCGCTGCTGCGCCTCAGCGATGGTTCTGCCGCCGACGCCAGCCAGCACTAGTTCGTGCCAGAGCTCGTCGGCGGCTGTGAGTTTTTTGGAGCGCTCGCCTTGTTCACGGCATCGATGAGCGCATGCGCCAGGCTCGGGTGGAGCTGGTAGGCCTGGTCGTAGGTCATCGACTCCCGCTTCTCGCCCAGCAGGACCGACGCCGAAATCATCTCGGCCGACCGTGCGCGGTCAATGGCGCTGCCTTCCATGATCCGGGAGACCATGCCGAAGGAGCGGCGGCGGATCCAGACGTCGAACTTGACGGTCTCCGCCGCGGCGTCGCCGGCGGCGGGCTTCACCCACTCCACCGCCACCATCACCGGCTCGACTTCCACGAAGCCGCCCGCGTCTTGAAGTTGCTTCAGATCCATGTTCAGACTTTCGGGATCCAGACGCCCGGGCCGCTGCGCTGGATGGCGGCGGCAGTGGACACCACGCTGTTGGCGGAGAAGTCGAAGGGGAAGTCGGCGACGTAGCCTTCGAAGGTGAACCAGGTGCGGCTGGTGGGCAGGACCAGCGCGCCGGCCGAGACGGTCGGCTCTGCCGTGCCATCAGCCCAGCCCACGGCCCACTTCAACGACACCTCGTCATCGGACTCGGCGAACTCGGACAGGCGTACGTGGCTGGCGTTGCGCGGATCAGCGTTCACGGTCAGCGAAGCCTGGCCGGGGGTGCGCAGACCCTTACGGTACTTGCGGGTGTTTCGGTCGGACAGGCAGGTGTCGTCGATCTGGTCGGCAGGCGAGCCGCCCGGGTTGAACGCGGTGGCGCATTCCACCTCCATCACCTCGAAGCTGCCGGGGGTGGAAGTCGGCACCAGGGCGAAAACCTGGGTGCCTTGAGTAAGGATGCTCATGGAAAACCTTTCGGAAAAAAGAAAGCCGCCTCGAAGGGCGGCTGGTGAAGAAATGCAGGCGGCGATCAGCGCCGGACAATCCAGTCCATGTCGAACGAAGATCGGTAGATGCGCGTGGTGGCATCGCGCGTCTCGCCGCGCCAGCTGACGACATAAGCGGACAGCTCCAGCGCATCGCGCAGCGCGATCGCCACCGCGCGGGCGCTGGCCTCGGTCTCGGCGTACACGTCGATCTGCGTGGTCACGCTGTCCGCGTCTGGGCGGCCCGCCAGGTAGTTCGCCGGTTGCCCCCCCACGATCTGCCATACCGCGTAGGGCATGGCCGGCGATTCGCCCGCATCGCCGAAGGGAAACAGTCGCACCGGGTCGGAACCCAGCAGAAGCCGAACGGGAGTGGCGGCAGCGGCAAGCGCAAAGATGGGGGGCGTCATTTGTTTGCCAACAGCTTGTCCAGCTGCACGTTCATTTCGCTCATGAAATCGTCTGCAACCTTTTGAGGATCAGACTCCAAAGCCGGCCGCAGAAAAGGCTGCGCCTTCGCTTCCTGAGTACCCAGCTCGACCAGGTGCCAATGCGGCGTGTTGCCCTTGGCGCCGGTATCCGGGTTGCCCTTGGGAATACGGCCGCGATCGGTCGCCACGCCGATGCGGTAGACCACATCGCCGGTCCGCTTGAACGTGCGGCTGGCAAAGCGCATCTGGATGTTCTGGGAGATCTTCCGACCGGTTTCCGGGTCGTCGTTTCTCTCCACGTTGGCTTTCGCTGCCTTGACGACAGGGCGGCCCGCCTTGGCCATGGCCTTGCGTGCTGCGCTGACCTTCGTTTCGCGGGACACCGTGTTGAGCCGACGGACAGCCTCCTCGATGCCCTTCAACTGGATTTCAACCATGGCTGCCCCCCGAACTGCAAGGCAGCGTCAGATATTCGCGGCCGGTTTTCTTGTCTGGCACCACACCGGATATGTCGTAGATCGTGGCCCCCTTCACCAGCCGCATATCAGCAGTTACGCCAGGCCGGTACCGGATCTCGATCCGTACGGAAACCTGCGACTGCTGGGCTTGCGCGGCCATCAGCTCGCGCGCACTGAGAGGTTCGATCGATGCCCACAAGTCCGTTACAGCAGCCCACGTGCGCGTCATCGCACCGGTGACCGAGTTCTGAGCGTCTGCTGGCCGCTGCAGCTGCAAACGGTGGATGTACTTGCCCGCACCCATCACACCCCCAAGCCGATGCGGTATGGGGCCAGCAACGACCGGGCACCCATCTTCAATTCGTCGACCGTGGTGCCGGTGACATTCTCCTCGCGGTTCGCGAACAGGTGCCCGAGGATCAGCAGGATGGCGGCCACAACGTCATAGTCCGCAACGATGCCGCGACGAATCTCAGCAGCCGCAGAGCGCGCCTCTTTCAGCACCTGCTCGGCATATTCCCGAGCGTCGCGCTGAGACTCAGCATCAACCTCCAGATCTGCTGCCCGCAGGGCCGCGTCGCGGGCGCCGATCGCAGCCGCCAGCGCCGCCGGCACCTTGAGGATCGCAGCAGTGTGATCCTCAGGAGTTGCATAGATCCGGCGATTCAAGAACCGCTCAGCCGAGCGCCATGCTGCAGCCACGTAGACCTGCAGCTGCTCGGGCGGATAGTCGTCCTCCAAACGGAGATGCTGGCGGGCAGCGTCCAACGTGATGATGTCAGCCATGGTCAAGCGTCCTTCAGCGATTCTTAACGCAGCCGAATTGACTGTACGTGATGTCAATGTCTACCGGCGCGCCGCCAAGAAACTGGACGTTGAGGATCCGAGTTGAGGTTTTCGTAGCGGCGTCCGCGACAAACTCAGCCAGCATCGGCTGCGCGGGGGTCATGAGCACCCCATCGAACGCTGGATATGCCTCTGACGGGATGTAGGCGGGGGTGATTTCCGAGTGCGTGCTGACAGCACCACCGTTGGTTTGCGCGCTGCTGCGCCACTGCTGCTCAACCGAGTGCGAGATGAGGCCTTTCGGATTTGCCTTTACTTGCAGCCGGCACAGCGAACGGATTTCGTCGCCCGTTGTCGCGCTGCCGCCGTCATTGAGCGCAGCGATATTGAAGTTCGTAACGTGCCGCAGATCGATGTTGTAGGCGGTGTCAGCGGCGCCAATCCCGAACTCGCTGAACAATTTCAGGTTGATGCCCTTGCGGGTTACGCCGTCCGCGCCAACCACATCGACGATGGTGGAAACGCAAGTGAACTTCTGCCCATTGGCCAGGGGCTGGGCGGCGTTGGTCACCGCCTTTAGGCTTGCGCCACGCGTCAGGCTGTAGCCGCTCGGCACGGCACCGGTCAGGCTGAGTCCGCCTTGTCCGTCCATGTTTGCGCCGCCGGCGCCAGCGGTCTCCCCAGCCGCCGCAGCAATGGCAACGGGCGCGCCATCCATCATGGCGCCAGTGATCAACGAGTCAGCCGCTGCGGCTGGCAGCTGGTTTCGCTTCTGGAACCCGTTCGCCAGAGCGATGGGCAGCCAAGCAGCCGCGAGCGAATTGGCCTGTGCACGGCTGCCACCACCATTGGGGTGACGCGTATCCGTCGGGTAGATGAACTCCGGGCGGATGTTGATGCTGTCGGGGGACTCTGCCAGTGCGCGATAGCTGTCGCCATGCGCGACCCGCTGACCGTAATAGGACTTCTCCTCGGCGGTCATGCCAGCGCTGGTGTTGGGCCAGCCGTCGTAGTAGTCGCGGCGCAGCAGGATCGCGGCGGCGGCGCCGTTCACGTTGTTGCTGGGCGTGGAGTTCTGCAGCAGCACAAAGCCGTTGTTGCGGTTTACGCCATCAGCGCCCGGGTTGTCGATCAGCTTCTTGAGAAGCGTGTCGGTCTTCGGCCCCCAAGTCGTCATCGATTCGGCTTGATCGTTGGTGCCGCCGCCCAGGTACGTGGTAACAGGTACCGCGCCGCCAGGGGTATTGGTCAAGATTTCGCCGCGCCATGTCGGGCTGACACCCGGCGTTGTGCTTTCGCCATTGGGGCCGGTAAGGCGGTTCAGAACGCCGGCGGTGGTCTCGCCGTTGATGCCGTCGTTCACCACGATCTCCATGGCGTATCCCATGGCGACGTTGAACCAGCTGATGTAGCCACGTGAGGTGAGACGACGCCCTCGGTTCAAAGTGGAATCCTCGCTGGCTTGCGCGGTGCGGCTATCCGCCATCGCACGGATGAACCGGCTCGGCAGGATTTTGGCGGTTGATCCAGCGGCTACTGTCACCGTGTTGCTCATGCGCGTGGCCGGCTGTCCAACGCCGTTATCCGCGGTCTGAATCGCTGTGTACTGCCCAGCGACCGTAGGGGCAAAACTGCTCAAATTGGTGCTGACTTGAGCGCCATCTTGGTTGACCCACGAAACCGAGCTGGCGGGCGTCGGTGTGCCGGTTACGGCACCCAGGGTCAGGGCAATTGCCTGGCCAACGGCTCCGCCGCCAGACAAAACAGGCGCAGAAGCAATTGCCGCGGGCACCTGAACTACCGGCGCACCGCCCACAACAAGCGCCGCCGGGATCGTGAGCGCGCCTTCGGTGCTCACATGCACCGCAGCTGGACCACCCTCCCACATTGCGCGTCGTACACGAAGAGCAACGTTTGCTGCATTGATTTGGAACCCCCTACCCTCCTGAAAGGGCAATTCAGCCCACGCAGCGGCCCCTACCTTGAACTGGACGGGGCATGCGGTGCTCACGTTGGCAAGCTCGACCCGCGAGGTAGTGCCCAGGCCTGCAAGCAATTGGCCGGCACTGCCCGGCCCGGCCGTCACTTGGACAGTCTGCTCAGCCTCTTCGACAGAGGCGGTTACGCGAATGGTTTTGGACATACTGGATCAACTACGTGGGCAAGGTGGATGGACGGCTGCAGACGTGGCTGCGGTCAGGAATCGGCAGAAGGCTGCTCAGCAGCGTCGGAGGGCTGGTCAAGACCGCCTTCCGTCTTCTGTTCCGCAAGAGCGTCGGAAGAGGCGCCAGGCAGTTCGGCGCCGTCGTCAGCCGGCAGCGTCGACTTCGCTGCGCCAGGCGCAGGCGCGGACGGTGGCTTTTCTGGTGCGGCGCCCGCGCCCTGCGCAGGCTCGGCACGCCGGCGGCGGGATGCAGTGGCGGGAGCTGCCGCGAGCGCGGTAGCCTTGGCTGCAGCGTCCACGACAACGGCGGGCTTGCGGTATTTCGCGCAGTTCGCTTCCTTGACCAGGTGCTCTGCGTAGGCTTCGTCGGTGTGCAGCACGGTGCCAGCCGGCAGCGAGCCATAGCGCTGGGTGATTGCAAGAACGGTGATTTCGACTTCGACCATGGTGTAAACCTTGTGAGAAGCGCCAAGGGCCAGCCCAATGGCTGGCCCCTGGCAGGTTGCGGATGACTTATCAGACGATCAGGCAGGCTTGAGATCGCCGTAACGGGCGGCCGCCGGCTTCTCCACCGTCAGGGCCAAGCGACGCTCGGCGCGGATGGTGATGAGGTTGAGCTGGAAGTTGTTTTCGTCCGACTCGGACATGTCGACCCGCACACCTTCGCGGTTGTGCAAGGTGGCGGCCTGGCTCAGGCTGCCGACCCAGACCTTGCCGATCGGCATCGCGTTGCTTGCCACGACCGGGCGGCCGAACAGCGTGGGGATGACGTTGGCAGCAGGCTCGCCCAGCAGGTAACGGCCCTGCGAGTCCTTTGCCAGGCGCATGGTCCACCAGTCGGCGGTATTCAGGATCACCACGTCGGCCGGGTAGTCGGCCAGCGCGGCATCGCCCATCATCTTGCCGACCAGGTCGAAACCGTTGTTGGCAAGGCCAAGGGTGTTGAGCGAAGCCGCGGTGTAGCCGTGGGCGGTGAAATTGCCGGCGTTCGTCAGGCCGCTCAGGTTCGGCGCGACGCCATTGCCCGAAACCAGCTGGTTCTCCACACGGAGGTTCACGCCGTAAACCATCCGGCGGTTGATGTACGCAGCCAGCGCGGCGTTGTCCATCGCCAGTTGGCGGGTGATCTTGATCCAGTGGGCCACCGTGGTGACCGGCATGGTGCCCGGGGTGAAGGTGATCGAGCTTTGCGGCTTTTGCTGACCTTCGGCGACTTCCGCAGCCGCGTTGGTAAACACGTTTTCGCGGATCCAGTCGATCGCGTTGGCCGTGGTCGGGATGCTGGTCAGCAGATCTTCGATGGTGAAGACGCGGAACGGACCTTCGACGATGCCGGGGCGGCGCTCGCTGAAGGTGCTGGCGACCGCATTGGTGACGGTGTTCTTCACCTCCAGGCTGATGCGGCCCTTGGCGCCGCTTTTCACGAAGCCGTCGTAGTCGGCGCTCTTGATGACCTGGGCGCCCACGGTTTCGTCGGCCGGCGGCTGGTCGTCCTGCGCGCTGCCCTTCTGCTCCAGCTGCAGCATGCGATCGGCAAGCGTGCGCTGCTCGACGCCGAGGTTGTCGAGGGCGGTCTTCGTATCGGCACTGACCTTGCCGAGATCTTTCAGCTCGTTTTCGGCCTTGGTGCTCATCTTCTCCAGGTTCGTTTCCAGACGATCCAGCGACTTCATGAGTTTTTCGGTGTCGCCGACGCACATGAGGGTCAGGCCGGCGACAACGTCGGCATGTTGGACCGCGAAGGCCTGCAGGTCGATGCCGGCTGCCTGGGCGGCAAAGCAGGCAGCAGCGATGCCCAGGCCGATGACAGCGCGGCCGGTGAGACGGAATTTGGATTGCATATGTCCTCTGAAATGAAAAAAGCCGCCCGTAGGCGGCCGTGGTGGCGGATAGGAAAAAGGAAAGGATCAGGCGGAAGGAATCTTCTCGCCCAGGCGCTCCAGGCGGTCCAGGAGTGCGGCCATGGATTTCGCCTCCACGTCCTCAGGGGCATCCCGCCCCGTGAAGATCGCCTTGGCGCGGGAGACCAGTGCCATGGCCTCCCACTTGCCCAGCCCTGCATCCCGCAGCAGCCGTTCAATGTCGCGTTCGCTTTTGCACTCGGGCAACAGCGCTTCAAAGTCGATGCTCTTGACCGTGGCAAGGTCGATGCGAGCCGATGCGTCGGACGGTGCGGACACCACCGAAACTTCCTTCAGGTGGTGCCAGCGCTTGATGACCCGGCCCGTCGAGGTCGCCGAGTAATCCTCCTTGCGCACGAAGCCCCCGATGCTCAGGCCATCGACGGTGCCGTGCTTCATCGCCGCGTGGACGTCCGAAGCGATCGAGAGGCCCGGCGTCAGTTCGCCGCGCAGGTAGAGACCGATATCGTCCTCTTCGCATTGGGCCTTGCCGATCGGCAGCAGAGCGCCGCCGCGTGCCCAGGAATGCTCCAGCAACAGCAAGGGCTGGCCGTTCGCGCGCAACGAGTCCACGAACGCGCCCCGCAGGATGGTGTCGCCGTGGCTGTCTACGCCGCCCCAGCGGGAGGCATATCCCTCGAAGGTTCCGCCGTCACCCTCCATCTTCAGCGCCACTTCGCCCAGGCCGAGGGCTTTTCGAATAAGCATGTTGATTCCTTACTGAGCGATATCGTTGCCGCCATCAGCGGAGCGGGTCGGCGGCGTCTTGCCCAGCATGGACAAGGGCACCAGGTTGGATTGCACAGTGAGTACGTCACCGCCCTCTAGCGGAGGATCGTTCTCAAGCTGCCGCAGCTGATTGCGCGTTTTGAGCCCGTTCTGCGCAGCGCGGGCATAGATCTCGAAGCGATCCTTGATGCTGGCCCGCATCAGTGCATCCATGCTGAATTCGACGGACATCGTCGCCCGCTGCCTGGGCGTCATCACGCGCTTGCGCACTGCCTGCTGGATGTTTACGCACAGCGGTGCGAGCGCCAGGGTGTAGAAGCCATCCTTGATCTCAAAGATGCCCGTGCCCCATGCGGTCACATTGGCGTGATGCACCAACACCGGGGGCACATCGAGCCACCGGCAGATCTCCTCGACGCTGAACTTGCGGGTCTCTAACAGCTGCTGATCCTCAGCAGACAGGCTCAGCTGCTGGTACTTCATGTTGGCTTCCAGCACTGCGATGCGGGAGGCGTTGCCCTCGGCCAACTCGCCGAAGTTCTTTCGCAACTCTTCGCGCTGCTCTTTCTTCAGGACCGAGTCGATCATCAGAACGCCTGTGGGCTTACCGCCGGAAGCAAAGATGCGAGCCGCGCCGGCTTGGGCTTTAGCTGCCTCATCGAGCGTGGCGCGCATGAAGTCGAGCTTCGCCAAGCCGCGGGTTCCATTGCCGAGACCCTTGATGTGCAAGACGTTCGCAGCCGCAAGCACAGCCACATCGGCGCCAATCCGGTACACGTAGACCATGTCGCCATTGCGCAAAACCTGCACCTCGACCTGGTCGGTTGGCATCGGCCACAGCGCGAGCGCCTCGCCGCTCGCTTCGTCCCGCGCGATCCGAGCGAAGGCGTCACCGCGCAGGTCGTAATTCATGACCATGGCGCGCCAGAACTCGAAAGGCGTCATGCGCGAGTTCGGGGACTCATGCAGCAGTGCATATAGCCGGCTGCTCCGAGCCAGGTGCTTATTGCCGTTGGCTTCCTCGTAGGTGAAGAGAGGCAAGCTGGCGAGGGTGCAGGCGCGCCGGTCGATGCACGCCCATACGGTACTGATTTGAAGCGCCCCGTCGACACCGACATCCGCAGTCGATGGCACCAGTGGACCGCCCGGCATGCCGGTCTGCAAGCCCGCGTCTTCGGTCAAGGCGCCGCCTCGACCGAACCAGCGGGTAAAAGATAAGAGATTCATGGTCAGGCGACGATCGGCTTGCTGAGGAAGTCCGACAAGTCGGGCTCACCATTCATTTGCACATACCGGCTCGCGGCCATCACGGCAGCAACAATGCCGTCGATCCGTCCGTTGAGCTGGCTCTTTTTCTTGTCCGGGCGGTAGTTGCCGTTCGTGTCGAACAGCAGCGCCACGTTCATCGCGCAATAGCGCAGGGCTGGATTGCCGCCATGCTGGAGCTGCCGCCCGTAGACCAGCATCTCCAGCAGCTTCGAACCCGGCCCCATCCCGCCCGTGTTCTGCGGGATCTCCACCAGCGGCACGCCGGCTTCGAGCAGTTCGTTGCACAGCTGTTGCGCGTTCCAGCGGTCGAAGCCGATATCGACCACGTCGTATTCGCCAAGCGTGCGCAGGATCTGCTGGCGCACCGGGCCGTAATCAGTGACATCGCCTGGTGTCGGCGTCAGCCAGCCTTCCTGCACCCAGCGCTTGTACGGCGCAGCGTCATCTTGCTCCTGCGCATCGACCTTGGCCTGAGGGCACCAGAACCACACCAGCACATGCCAGGCCTCACCCGGCTCTTCAGGCGGAAACAACAGCGCGTACGCCGTCAAGTCGCGAGTGCTCGCCAGGTCGAGCCCGCCGAAGCAGCGCCGCCCGCGCAACATTTCCGGGTCGAATTTCTTGGCGCCGCGGTCCCACACATCAGCCGCGAACCATCCATCGGCGCTGTTGCACCAGATATTCAAGTCCTTCGTCAGGAAGTTGACCTTGGCGCCGGGCAGCGCCGCAGCCTTACGGGCCATGCCGCGCATGTATTCAAGGGTCTTCGAGCAGCCGAGTCCTGGGTTGGCTTTCGGCCAGTTGCGTTCGTCGAAGGGATCGTCGTTGGCGTCCAGGGTGTAGACGTAGCCAAAGAAAGCATCGTCCTGACGCTTACCCTCCAGGACCGAGATCAGGTAGCCGCGCACTTCGGTGCAGATCCCGTCGAGGATAAAGCCGGCCGTCGTGATGGCCGACAGCAGCGGCTGCGCGCGGGCGCCCAGCGCCGACTCCATCACGTCCCACACATCGCGCGTCTTCTGCGCGTGCAGTTCGTCGAACAGGATCGCGCTGGGGTTCAAGCCGTCGAGGTTCTCGGCCATGGCCGGCAGCGGGGCGAACACGCTGGTGTCCATTTCGATCTTTTCCTGGTTCAACCCCGAAAAGATCTTGAAGGAACGCGCCACGCCTGGGGACCGACGCACCCACCGCTTGACGTTGTCGAATGCCGGCTTGAACACCGTCATGGCCTGCGCCCGAGTGGTCGCGACCGCGTAAACCTCGGCGCCGATTTCGCCATCCATGCAGTGCAGGTAGGAGCCCTGCGGGCCGGTCCAGGTGCTCTTGCCGTTCTTTCGGGCGACCTCTTCGTAGGCGCGGTTGAAGCGGCGGCAACCGTCGACCTGTCGGCGCCAGCCGTACTTCACGGCCGTCCAGAACTTCTGCCAAGGGTCGAGCAGGATGGGTTTGCCGGCCAGCGGCCCCTTGATGTGCACGAAGAACTTTTCGATGAAGTCGATGACGTGCCACCCGTGCGCCGGCACGAACACCAGGCCGCGCTTGCCGGCATCGATCAGATCCTGGTAGTGCCGCTGCACCGCCAGGTAGACCAGCCGCCCGGTGAGGATGTCGCCGCGCAGCACGGGCAAGCCGTAGCGCTCATCCCACTCCTGCAGGGTCGCTGGCGTCAGTGCCGCGATGCGTGCCCGGGTGAGGACGTGCCGTGGTTTACGAGATCGCCGAACAGGTCGTCCTGCTTGGCCTGCTCGCCGGTGTCCTTTCGAACCCGGGCCAGCGACGGGATCGTGAGACACGCTTTGGGCAACCATTGGCCTAACTCCATCTTCAATCGTTTTTCGTCCTCGGCCCAGGGCGTCGGGCTCGACCATCCGGTCTTCTGCGAGGTCTGGGTCCGGCCCTCTTCCTCGCACCGCTTGTTCGCCGCCAGGTACTGCGCCACGGTGCGGACGATGAACGCAATGGCAAGGCCAGAGGTGACGTGGTCGATGCCGGCCTTGCGCAGCGCCTCGCAGATCTCGTCGTAGAGGCCGCGCTCGACTTCGGTCAACTCCATCGCGCGCGGCGGCGGCGGGGACTCAATTTCGTGTCTGCCCTTCATGACGTGGGCACCACCGACCGCCGGCAGCGCAGTGCCGACGTTCACTTTTTCAGACATGGTCTATTCCTCTTTCACCCCCCCGGGGGGTAGTTTCGACTCCCCATAAAAATGCACCTGGGCGATCGGTGTCCGGCGTGTCACCCCGGACTTTTGACCCGCCCTCCCCCTTCGCTGGGGGCCGGAAATGCACCCGGGCGGTGCGGTCAATCAGCGTCGACGGCCAGCACGTAGCCGCTCGGCCCGACTCTTTGCTGCATGGCAGGGGACGCACAACCCTTGCTCGTTGGTTGCGTCATCAGGCCCGCCCTCTTCCAAGGGGATGATGTGATCGCGCTCCGCGGCGAGAGTGACACGGCCCGCTTTCTTGCACTCGGCACACAAAGGATCGCGAGCTAAAAGAGCCGACCGCATGGCTTGACCGCGGCGACCGGTGACACGCTTGGTGGCGTCCGGCCTCTTAACCCAGGCTTCACGCTGGTGGTCAACGCATCGGCCGCCGGCTACCGCCAACAACCGACAGCACGGAAAGTTGCAGGGGCGAGGAGCGGATATGGGCATGAAGAGCCAGAAACGAAAAAGCCCCGCGATTGCGAGGCCTGATAAATTCTGGACGTGACTGTCCAGACGGGGCGGATATTACGAAAGAATTCCTCGGGCCGCAAGCAGTCTCATCAACATATTTCGCGCCTCCATCAGCAGCACGGCCCGCTCTTCAACCGAATGCGGCAACCTCGGCGAGGCCCACACAGCCGCACCCGACGAAAGGTTGCGAGCCTGGAATGCAAGGGCGGTGCGATGCGGCTGAGGCACTTGATCAATGGCCGAATCCAAGGCATCAATCTCTCCGCTGTCGATGGCATCGTCCAGCAGATCATCCTCATCGTCGTACTGCCGGCAGTCTTTCGCACTGCGGCAGATTGCCGTCACCGATGGGTAGCCTCGCCCGTCTTGAAAGCCAGCAGACCAGCGGTGCCAGGCGACCAACATTCGGTTGAGCTGGGTGTCGATGCCGTCGTTCAGCATGGATGATTTCTCGGGGTTGGGAAGGAACGTAGAAGGGGAAACGCGACGGATGGCGGATGCCGAAGTGGTCGTCATGCGCGCCTCCTGGTCTTCGCGTCGAGCGCCTCGATCTCTTCGCGATAGCGGCGGTTATGGGCCTGCAGCTGGTCATCGGTGTAAGCGTTGCCGAGCGCTTTCAGGCTGTACGGCTTGCCCAGCTCGCGCCCTTTTTCCTGGGTGCCTTCGAGCGTCAGCCACCACTGCGAGAGGATCGACCCGGCGATGGATACCTCGACCACGTCCAGCCACCGTTCGTTGCGCAGCCAGTTCCCCGGCAGCGGGATGAAGTGCCCCCGCTGCTCACGCATGAGCCGCTGCCATTGGTGGCCGGCAACCTGGGCACGGACAGCTGCAACGATTTCGGCGGCCAAGCCATGATCCGGATCGAGCTTGGCCCATTGCTGCCGAGCGCGAGCCTCGTGCTCTTTGCGGGGGTACTCGGCAAAGAAGTCTTCAAAACCGATCTGCACGCCCCCCGCGTCGGCGGGGGGTTGGGGGGTATTTGGTTCTATGACGGTTAATGGGGGATAGGGTGCAATAGCTGTTGCACCCATTTCCGCAACAGCTATTGCACCCATTTCTGCGCGTGGTTGCACCCCTTTTCGGGCCATGTCGCAGGAAATGGGTGCAATTTCTGCACCCCTTTTCGGTCGACTCGATGAGCGGGCCGTAGCCTGTTCAACGGGCACCGATCGGACTTGAAGGCTTTCAGACTGGCAATTCGTGCAGCCTGCTGGCGATTGGGGGCTTTGCGCTGCGCGGTTGGACTGGACAGAGGCTTCGCATCCCTGGGAAATGGGTGCAGTTTTTGCACCCATTTCTTTATGGATTGCTTCCGTGGCCGTCCCGGCACTGCGCGGCGTCCAGACTGGCCGCTCTGCAAGTGGCAGGCTGCCGTCATAAGCGCGTACCCAATCGGGCGAAATCCGGTACTCACGGGCGCGGCCGAAACCACCACCGCGGCCACCGCCAAACCCCTCGCGTACCTTCTCAAGCCAGCCCATTTCGAGCATCCGTTTGAGCTGGTATTGCACCGTGCGCTCGCTCAAGCGCGTCTTCGCCGCCAGCGTCCCCACGGACGGGAAAATGCTTCCGCCGTCTTGGTCCGCGTTGTCGGCCAGCTTCAAGGCCAGCAGCAGTTCGTTGCCGCCGCCGGGATAGTGGTCGAACACCATCCCAAACATCTTTGCGCTCACCGGCTTACGCTCCCTTCCGCGCCGCGTGTGCAGCCCGCTGCGCGTTACGCGTCAGCCGAAAAAGCAGGCGGATTTCGGCCATCGCCTGCTCGGTGATCGCGTCGGCCTCGGCTTCATCGATCGAGCCATCAGCAGCAGCCTTGAGGCCCAGCTCGGTTAGCTTCCCGCCGGCCACCCCCAGGTGTAGCAACTTTTCGCACAGCGCAGTCACCTCGTTGGGCCAGCCACCAGGCGGCGGCGCATCAACCGTTTCAGCGGCCATACCGAATCGGCCGTTGAAGGCGTGGATCCAGCCGAGCGCGTCGGGCCGGCGCATTTCCTGCAACCACTCGGTGAGCATCTCGGCCATTTCCATGCTGATGGACTCGCCGTCGATGTGGCGCAACTTGGCCCGCAGCGTCTCTGCGTGGATTGACCGGCCACGGCGCTCGGTGAGGAACGCAGCGGCAGCCTTCAGGCCGCCGGGTGTCTGGCGCACCGCGTTGTAAATTTCATCGCGCCAGTCGGCGCCGGAATACCTGCAGGTCATGGGGATTGCCTTGACGGGGGAAAGATTTCAGGGTTTCGCCGCAGTTCGTCTATTGGGAAACTGCAGGCATGGGAGAGAGAACGAATGAAAGAACGAACCTGCGGGAAGCCACGCCTTTTCAGGTGCGCGCCATTGACGGCCGACTGGCAGAGGTTCGGGAGTTCGTCGAGGAATCGAAGAGACAGGACGCTCAAGACAACCAAGCTCCGGTCAATCGCGTTCGGTCTTTTTGGGCCAGCGGCCAACTGCTGG
>Ga0308164_10000777_pt1 | contig 44266 bp, 52 predicted proteins | sample PhyTR2_FD_201031 | JGI IMG/M metagenome (GOLD analysis project Ga0308164, IMG submission 201031) | Phyllosphere microbial communities from UC Gill Tract Community Farm, Albany, California, United States - DLSLT.R2 | ecosystem: Host-associated > Plants > Phyllosphere > Unclassified | place: USA...
ATAAGTAAGCGACCGGAAAGCCCCCCTTTAATACCGGCTTGTAGCAGAAATCGTAACCGCTTGGACCACACATATTTCCATATACGGCCAGTTCAGGACCTACGCGCTCGACATGTACCGACAAGAACGCCAGGGTGATTGCTGAGATAAAAGCGACACTTATCCAGATGAATTTGGTCAAGCTGGGCATGAGTTTCCTTTCCTTACGATGGACTTCAAACTGTCCGCTTTTGGCCGAACTCGGCCGCTCAGGACAGCGTAGCAATTTGCCAAGACTAAGATCAATGGCGACCGCGACAGGGCTCAATCGCTGGTCAGAAAGCGATTTTCCTAACGATCCAGGAAGATTAGAGCGATTTATACACATAGAGAGACAACCACAAAGTCCGAAACATGACATCATTACGTTTTTACATGATTTTGGAGAATTTGAATGGATTTGTCGAAACTGAATTTGGCCGAATTGAAAGATTTACAGGCGCAGATAGGGGCAGAGATGAAGAGCCGCGAGAAGTCGGACATTGAAAAGGCTCGTAACGACATCAACGCAATTGCAAAGAGCTTGGGTTTGTCGCTGAAAGACCTGCTTAGTGCGGGTGAGTCAAAAGGTAACGTTCGCAAGCAAACCGGTAAGGTGGCTGTGCAATACCGCAACCCACAAGATGCTTCGCAAGAGTGGACCGGTCGTGGTCGCCAACCGGTTTGGGTCAAAGAACTTCTGGCTTCTGGTAAAAACCTGATGAGTGCCAAGGTCAGCAGCTGATCCTCCGTTGGCCAAGAAGAGGCTTCATCTAATGCCCCTTTTGACCCAGAGCAGACGTTGACCATAGACATCACCGACTCTACATTGTGCTTGAATTGCACAGGTGACCTCAAGGGATCATTGTGCAAGCCGCGATGCTCGATATCTTTGGCTGCATACCTTTCTGAGCTCAAAATCGTCGCCGAATCGGTACGCAGCCAAAACGCCGTAAACCTTGGTAACGAGCAGTGGCCCGCTGATCGCTTCGAGTTTTATTTTGGCATCGCCACAGTTCGCTGCTTCGGCGGATAATTCTTCTAGCGAAGGACTATCGATCAAGCGGTAAGTACCGTTTTTATATAGAAAATACGTATCGCGTACGCAACTGGCACTGCCTACGAATCTTCCGATGCGGACAATCTTTCCGCTTTTACTCGGCATATCCACTTCTGATACTTGCCCCCTGTAATCTGCGTAGTTCAATAGAACGGTCTTTACCTCATCAGGTTCATTCGCGCTCAACCATATATCTTCTGCGGCTAGCCCGCCTTGATTCAAGCAGTCTTGATCTCCAGGGAAACATAATTCGCGCTCGCGCGTTTCAGTTTTCACCGTCCTACCGACTTTGTCTGCAAAAGCATTCCGAACCAATTGCTTGCACGAAACAGTCTGGTTAGCTTGCGCAAAGGTTGAAGCGCCGGCCGTCAAGAGACATAGTGCCAGTAAAGTTTTCACTTGCATATCCCCTAAAAATGAGAAGTTCCGAGTGGCTGATGTTGCCGAAGCCGGCCGTTCAGGCCAGCATAGTAGGTCGCCAGGTTGAAAATCCAGCGGTGACCGCGACAGGCAGGTACCGACCCGAAGCGGACTGTCACCTGCCTTGACCCATGACCTTATAATTCGACGAAATTCCCCAGATCATCTGCTTCGGGCGGACTCCAGTTTGACGGCCGCTTCCGCATCCCTTCTGGGGTTGCCCCGACAGCGGTCTGCCTACCCGCCCGCGCTAAGCGGCCGATCTACGGGACTGAGAGTTGACCAGGATATGCTTGCGTGGGTGCCGTTCCCTTTGCCAAGTTTTCTGCGCTCCACAAAGCGGCCTTCAAATTCAAAATTCTGGTCGATTTTGATGACGAGTAGCTTGTTGAAATTTCCCGCTCGCTTTACATGCACCTTCCCTCCTGCCTTTTCTGGAGAAATGGTCTTCACTTCAACGAAGTCGTTACCTAGCTTACCGTCTGAGCCCTGGGTGTGCGGCCGATGACGTTTAATTCCGTACTTAACTTCTGCAAACAATTCTCCAAGCTCTCCCCATATTTGCAAGTAACGACCTGTCATCGCAAAATAGGATGCCGCGTTGTGAACTAGTTCTTCGAAAAGCATAGCTAGTTCAGGATCGACCGCTGGGTACTCATGTTGAATCTCTTGCTTATGTAACTGGCCATTTATCCAATCCCAACTGATCCATTCTCCGTCATCGTAGATACCGTCACCAACACCCATTGGCTGGCCGGTCATTGCACATCGAATCATCCTTGCTCCCTTTACCACAGGCAAATTGGTACGACGACCTGTTGAGTCAGGATAGCATGTTGCCCAACAGAAATTCTCCCTCGCGGGGAAAGTTAAGTACGTAAAATATTGCCGAACCTTGCCGTTTGAGCCAGAACAGCAGATGGCCGGGTTCAAGATCAGGGACGCCGCCACAGACCGCAAACGACCCAAACCGGACTGTCACGGAATGGGAGTCATGATCTAGCTTGTCGATAGTAGCTGAGCGCCTCTCGGGCTCTCCAAGCGACGTTTTCATGTTTAGAGTTGGACAATTGCATCAGAATCTCGTGCTCCACTGATCCTGGTTCGCCATCAAGGGTATAAGCCAAATGTTCCTGCTGGTTTGTATTCAGGTTAGGCCACTCGACGGACAGATACTGCAACACTGCCTGGGGGTTCTCATCAATGATGGCACGTGCACGTACGGAACCATCGTCATACCAGTAATCCGAATCAGGAAGGTCTAGTAGTAGCGTCAACTCGTGCATTGTTCAAGATCTCACATGGCTGCTCTTGGCCGAAACCGGAAGTTCTTCGCGCTCAGTGTAACTCAGCAAGAAGCGGCGGACTTCGCTACTTCACGCCTGCGGTCGTCGCAGCAACTTCCAAAACGTCGCATCTATTTCGGAAAGTCACACGATCGGCCAGATCATACGCACGACCCTCGACAGCATCAGCGCACTCGAGCGCGGCGAGCCGCTCGTCGACCGGATTCCCGATTGATGCAGGGCGCATGAATCGTCCCGCTCGCTGGACAGGCTACCCGGTCTGCGCTACGGTGCACCGGTCAAGCCACCATGGGGGAGAGCAGATGCACATCGAGACGGTCCGCTTCGAGCGGATATTTGACGTCCAGTCGGGGACATTCAGTTTTGAAGCGGGTGGCAAGCGCGAGTTCGGCGTCATCTTCGATCACAAGAGTGTGCCTGATGCGGGATCGACCTTTGCCGTTGTCCTGGACGAACCGGGCAACTGGCAAACGGTAGCTGGCTGGCGCGATCTTTCCACCGCCAGAGTGGGGCTCAAGCGCAGCGCCTGGGCTATTGCAATCGACCTGCTGTTCGATTTTTATTTCGTCCTCATTCCAATCCCCGCGCTGGCACTGGTGTTGGGCGGCCCGTGGGCGGCCCTGGGGACATTCGGCCTGATGGTACTGGGCGCGTGCGCCATGGTCGTGGGCGCGGCCAGGCACAACCGCCAGATCGAGCGGGCGCTGCGGGCCGTTCGCCCATCGCCGCCCCGCGCAGTCACAGGGCCCGACATACTGGCGCGGAGCGGCGATCCCACGGCGCCTGCGCATTGAGCAGCGCACCCTTCGACGCGCCAAGTGGCGGATCGAGCACGAAGCGCGGTATCCACAGCGTTATGCCCGACTGCGGCAGCGGGACGCCGTACACACCGCCCGACTGGCTGCGCCTGACGGCGCCACAGGTCCTGGGTGGCGTGTCACCCAGTGCTGAATGCAGGCGTAGCCGCAGCCGCGTTCATATGGCGTTCTGGCCGCATAGCGTGAGGCCGGTGTCGACCCAAACCGGACGTAGCCAAGCGCCTTAGGGTTCAGCGTGAGCCCGTCAGCCTTGCATCCCTCTGGAGCATTTCGTGGAGCTGACGCCACAGCACGGATCGCGTGGAGAACGAGGCATCGGTTGATGCTTTCAATTCGGCCTGTTTCGTTGCTTCCACAAAGATGCGGTAGGACTCACCATCAAACGCCTCGAGAGATAAAAACGTCATGCCGCCGTCATCGAGCGGCTCATAAGCTGCCGTAAGAACCGACGGGTCTTTGGACATTAGTTCTGCACGTATCCGTTCGGTCAAGTAGTCAAAATCGACCGTGCTCGTAGCAAATCCTTTCCCCTTCGACACTAAGATAGTTCCGCCCATGCGATTCCCTGGAGTCGTTCGATTAGATGACCGCTATGTCCGGTTTTGGCCGAACTCGGACCTTCACCCGATGCAGTGTACGAGTGTCGTTAGCTGTTCGGCAAGGCCTTGGCAAAGAATCGAAAATGGAGGAACGAGAGTAGGGGATGGGTGTGCGGTATAGTTATCCACATTTTCTGTGGACAACTTAGGTTCGTGAAGGGCACAAGGCGCTCTGCATGGGGATGTTGTCGGAATGCCTGCGAAACGGGCAGGGTGCTTAGGTGAACGGCTTCTAGGCCAGTATGTTGTCACAGTCATACATTCCGCGGACCAAGGTGCTGCTAGGCGCAACCCAACGCGTTCAGATCGACGCACAGATCTCGCTCATGTCTGATAGTGCCAACCGTCGCGTTTGATACGAGAGCCAGTAAACTACCTTGCCTCTACTCGACATTAGCAAACCTATTGTCGATTAGAGTAGTTTCGGCCACCAGTAAGCCTAAGTTGTTGCGTTGCTTGGCACTTCTAGGCCAAGGTTCGATGGAACAGCAGTCACGTTCTCTCCCGTCGCCGCTTCTCCGCTGCATCCTCGTTTCGTGCAAACTGCTTCGCTGCTTCCTGTGCAATGCGGCGCTGGCGCGTCTTCGCATACACTTTCGTAGTCATGATATTGACGTGTCCGAGAACGTCCTGGACCACTTCCATCGGCACGTTGTCTTCGACGGCGTTGGTGGCGTAAGTGTGCCGGAAAGCATGCGCCGACGTTCGTTGCAGCTGAATGATTTCGTCTTGGGAAAATGTAGGCATTTCGTATAACGACAGCGCAGCAGCGAATGTGCGTACACGGCGCAATGCGGCGTCGACTACATAATAAAGCGAGTTGACGTGATAGCTGTTGCCCTGCTCGAGCTCGGCCAAGGCTTCTTCGGTTCCCACCTCACTAGCGCGTTGTTCGCGTGTCTGCCTCTTTGCCTCTGCCTTCGCTACGGGCGTTATGATCGGTGCAATCAGGTAGCCGCGTCTGGTCGGCTCGTCGAAGTCAAGGTCTCGGTCGCGCCAATGCGCGCGCAGAGCCTCTTCGGTGCGGCTATTGACCGGGACGTCGCGCTCGACCTTCCTCTTGCCTTCTACAGTTAGCATCCACACGCCGGCCGCATCCGGACTGGGGATGAAGTTGGCACGCAGGGCGCTGACGACTTCTGCTCTGCGCAAGCCAGAATCGCCCATCAGCAGCAACGCCGCCAGCGCGACCCGGTCTTGCCGGTTCGCTTCGACCTCTCCAAGTCTCTGCAAAATCTCGACCACGGTTTCCCAAGTATCACGGCGCAACGCCCGGTCGATCTTCATCATGTGTTTTCGCTTCGTGACTGCAGGATCTTTCACAGTCACCCACGGATTGCCGCCCAGGTAGCGCACTTTGATTAACCAGTCGAATGCGCTGCGTAGGATAACAACCGCCAGGCGTTGTGATTGCGGCTTCATGGGCTTTTCGTCGAACGGCCGCCAGCGCTCGGTGTTCCTGGGCGCACGAGGGCCGCAAAACCGGGGATCGGGAACCGCCAGGAACGTTCGATAGGCCAAGCAGTCCTCCGCTAGCATTGAAGAGAGGGGCTTGCGGGCAACGAGCGCGCACCAAAGGAGCAGGCGCTCGAGCTCCTTGCGGTAGGAGCGCTTAGTTTCTGGGGAGTCGTCGTAGCGAGCCAGAAAGGTGTCGACGGCTTCTAGGTCGTCGCGGGCGGCGATGAAGCAAAACGCCGGCGCGCGATTGATGCCGTCTACGCCAGTCAGGTATGGGGGCAGCTGGAACGTGCCCAGCGGCGCGATCGGGTTTGGTGCGCGCGGGTCCAGAACTGGGCGCACTGCGGACACGGCGTTCGCCGGCGCTCGCAACTGGTATGCGTCGATCTGCCCAAGATGCTCGGGCCACTTGCTCAACCATCGCACGATCGCGTCTGCGCGACGGGCACCGATCCGCGGCAAGGCGCGCCACCAGCCGGCGCCGCGGCGTTCGATGCGATTGACTAGCTCGCCGATCGTCGTGATGCCTTCTTCCCGTAGCAGCCTTGAGATCGTCGGCCGGAACCACTGCCCAAGACGGTGGTCCAGATTCGGTCCCGGGTTGGTTGCTTCGGCTGCCTGCACCAAAATGCCCAGTTGGGAGGTCGAGATATCGCGGGTCAAACGTGCTGTCTGCAAGGTCTTCGCGAATTCAGGGTTGCGCTCGATCGAGCGCTCGACGATGTGGTCGCGCATCCGCTTTAGATGGCGTTCCAATCCGTTTTCGACCTCGGGGCTATCGGACACGTAATACAGGTCGCCGATACGCGCAACCGGGATTCCGCTGCAATAGGCGCGCAATGCGGCGTAGTCGGTGCGGTTGTAATCAATGTCGGGAAGCGCGATTTTGCTGTGCTGTGCCATCTGAATCTTGGTATGTCGGTCGTGTAGTTACGGCCGTCTGGGCAGCAGCGCCGTCTGGTTGCAAATCATGTTGGTTGTGTGGTTAGTGCATACGGACGCTGTGCGTATGCTGTCTGCAGCGTAGTTGTTTCACGAATTTTTCTTCAAACATATCAGTAACTTGCGGCAAGTGCACGTCACCAGCAACTGTTTCACGTGAAATTTTGGATCAAACGTGCTTACGTGATTATAACAATAATCACGTAAGGGAAGCGCCTGGGTGCTACGAGTAAATGCGCAATGTGCGTCTTTCTGGATCTGCATATGCCCCGGTGCCCGACCTAATATTCAGGATCCGACACGGCCTCGTCGCTGTCGGAGGCACAGTCACGCCGCTCAACCAGCGAACCGCGTCCGCCGATTCGCCAAGCCCTGCCTTGTGATCTCGAGTGGAAGCCCGTCGCAGGACGTCGTCGCTATCGAATACGTAACTTACCCGCACATGCCGCGTCAGACGGAGTCAGGTTCTGCCTACGTCAGGCTAACCTCGAAACGGTTACTCGTCATAGCGGCGTCAGCTCAAGTAGGCAGATGGTTTGCCTTGATTTCTGCAATTTGCTGAACCCGTTCGCGGTGCCATGCATGGTGTTGCGCCAATGAGCTGGCCGATGCGTCATCGGTGTCCTTCGGGCGCCTTGCCGGTAAAAACAAAGTCGTTGGTACGCCGGCTTCACCATCACACAAAGCCCAGTGCGTTGTAGCGAACGGAGTTTCGATCGCCGTGCTCCAACACATTGACTCACGAGTTTCCTCGGCCGCGCGGTTGATCGCGTCGTAACTAGCCAGGCAGACGCTAGCAAAGATGTGCGACAGCATCCAGGCTTTTTGATCGTCCTCCCAGGCGTCGGGATAAGGCGGAGGTCTAGCATGTAGCCATCCAAGAATGCCGAAATATGGCGTTTGCCGTCGGGTTTGCAGATATCGTGGAGAGCCGCACCCTTCCCAAAGCATGCGCCACCGGATATAGGTTCCAGCTTCCGCGCAAAAGCTTGTGGTCCTCTCACGCCGCATGTCCCACCATAAATGTCGGCAGGCAGATCGCACGCACTCGCGGTGGTTGCGTAGCGCTCTCCAGTGCCGGCGCCGAAGCGCACGATACACCTGTATGGCAACGGTCAATTCGGCCTCTCCTCCAAACGAGGACGCTGCATCGTTACCCAACTTGAAGTGTTCAGACATTTGTTCGTACGGACGGCGGCCGCAACCACATTTCGCTACGATCAGTCCAACTTCTGCCAGATGTCCGCTGTTTACGGTCCGCAACGCCGCGACCACTAGCTCGACGAAGGCACGAAAGGCGCCGGTCTCTCCTGGTTCGGCACAAGGAAGAGTTAGCGTATCCGGACAAGAGAATGCAGGCTGACGCTCGATTCTCTCCGAGAGGTCTCGATGAACCGGTTCATTCGCTCGATATAAATGACCGATCCGTCCGGCAGTGCTGGAAGTTTGGACCGCGCTACCTTCAGATGCGATCCCATCTCGGCCTGGCAATTGGGGCAGCAAAACGGCTTATCGAAGATCGCTGGTGCGAAAGTGTACGGGATTGTTTCTTCACAGCCCAAGCAGGTTTTTCGTAGGAGGACGTTGTGAAGTGGGCATCGGGTAATCAAGTCCATCTGCAATCCCGGCAAATGCATCCCGTAGGCCAAGCACTCTTCGCACCACTTGAGGTGTGCGGCGGATGCGAGCGGGTTGGTAAAGCGTCGGTCTAGAAACGCTCCCTCTACTGTGTTCATATCGGTGCCAAATGCCTGTGCCATGGCGGCAAGATCGAAATTCTCGCTGTCGCGCAAATCAAAGTGCATTGTTCGTAGAAGCTTGGTACGTTTCCCGCGCTCGCGTGAGGCGAAGAGCTCGGCCAGTTCACGTGCAGTCAGCGCATTTAGGAACGCGAACTTCATTAGCAGACCATATGCAGAGTCGTGGACTGTCGCCCAGCCGCGGTGCCAGCACCATTCGGGAGGATTTCGAGGTGATGTGTCCTCGTAGATCTTCATCACGACCGCCAATCCGGTAGCGGCAAACCCAGGCGGATCTCCTCGCATGCGAGGACATAGTTCGATTCTAGGACGGCTTCGTCCCAGATGGCTGGCGAGAAGCCAAAACCATCCGAATCACGCGTGGAATGTTCAGACAGCGCATGCTCGACGGCCCTAGCAAAATAGGCCATCGGGATCTCAATGCGCTCTCCCAGGTTAGCTGCCTTATGTGCGCGTTCGAATGCCTTCCATAGGGCGTGAGCGTATGTACTCAGGCGCATCCCTGCGGCGAAGGCCCGCGGATAGAAAAACCGTGTAAAGGTCCACGCGCTCTCCGGTGGATAGCATGACGCATCGTAGGCGGCCAGACACGTCGCCACGTCTTCGGCAGATACGATGCCGCCAAAGCGAATTTCCGTAACCATGAATCGCAGGACGATCTGCGTGTTCATTGACTTTCTGAGTGCAGACTTCTGGTCTAGCAGCTGGGGCTGACCCACGAGGATCGTAATCATCCGGATACCCTTGAGCTCCAGGGCATCGTGCAGGTCCCGCAACCACTCGTACTCGATCACCTGCAGCTTCTGCGCCTCGTCCGCGAAAAACACAATCCAGTCTTTTCCAGAGCGATCGGCAAGCATGCAGATGTGTTCGAGAAGCCGGTGACGTTTGCGCGAAATCTTGCCGGCCAATGGCTCCTTGTGCCCCACGGCGGCCAACAGGGCAATCAGGAACGAATCCTCCGATCCTGACTTGTGGGTCTCGCAGCGGAAATTGACACACACGGAACCGGGAAATGTCTCGTTGAGGTAGTGAATCACGTACCGGATGCTGGACGTTTTTCCGAACCTTGGGTAGCCGTACAAAATTGCTCCGGGATTGCGCAACTTGATCTGCTTGACGATCCGCTGCGTGACAAGATCGATAGTAGGTGTTGCGACCAGGTAGCGCTTTCGCACGATAGGGTGATCGTCGATATCGATTGGCCGTTGAGCAGTCAGGAGCATGGCGGCCCTCAGAAGGTAAGTGTCTTTCGGATGGTCAGCGTCTTTGGCACGATCGTCACCTCATCGTTGTCTGTCGATGAGGGTACGTCCGACACTGGATCACCGCCGTGAGGCGCGTGCGCTGGGGCGGCGGGGGCCGGGGCGATGTATGGTTGGTCGACCTCGTCATCGTCATTAGCCGCGCTGGTTTGCTTCAACCGCTGCTGCTTGGCCATAAGCCCTGCAGACCCCTTATTATGACGTTGCTCGCTGCGCATCCGAGCCCAAGCTTCGATCGGGTTGTCACCTTCGCGGATGGCGAGCTTACGTTCAGCGATCAATCTGCAGATCTCACGACGAACCCTGAGCGAATGCGGAGTGAAGCACCATGGCCGCGCGGCCGAAAGAATGCCAAGCTCAGTTCCGTCATCGAAGAAGGCCTTGACGACCCGAATGTCGCGCGGGTCGTAGTAAATTCGAAGCTTTTTGCCGATGAGTGCTGGGCTACTGGCTAGGAGTGGACTTGTATAACGCACGCTGATGAAATTGATATAGGGCCGCAACCCGGTGCCCGGCTTCCCCTTGATAATAACGATCTTCGCTTCGTGAAGGAGGCAAAGATTTGGTCGAGCCGCTATGGGCAACGTTCTGATCCGACTACCGTGCTGAGCGACCGAGTACGCCATCGCCTCTAGAGGTGTGCGGCCATAGAGCCCTGTATGGGGTTCGCCGTTATAGTCGGCCAACAGCACCTCGATCATGTCCTCCAGTTCATCAACGTCGACTAGAAGCCGCAGATCGCCCTTCGGGTCACTGAGTGCGCGCTCAATAGCGGACGGATTACTGCCTAAATTGCCTGGCAACTTATGAGCGAAGTGCCGCGATATCAGGTGGAAGAAGCGTTCGATATGGGGACGGTCGTTTGGTTGGGCTGGAGCGCCCACGTCAGTCCAGCAGCCGATAGTCTGCGTCAAGCGCTGAATGGTGTCGGGAGCGAGGTGCGCTTTCGCATTATCACAACGGAACCAGTCCCAGCAGGCGTATTCGAGCTCTGGTATCCGTTGCGACGGAAAGCCGCCGCCCTCTCGCACTGCTAGCGTGGGGATCCGATAAGTGTGAGCTCGAAACGGACATAGGGCCGCTTGCAGTGCGCACGCAACATCGGCCTTCGAGTACTCGACGCTCAATGCAACGTGATGACCAAGCACACAGCGGGTAGCAACATCAAGTACGACAAGGAGCCAGATGCGATGTATTTCAACCAGCCTCTGCTCGCCGCCCGGACTACTCAGACGCACTGTGAGCCGCAAATCGATCTTGTGGCCGTCGAACTCGACCACCTCGTATGCTCGCGTCGCCGCCGGCGCCTGTGCGGTTGACGTCGGTGCGGCGCGAACGGATTGACCACCTGCGTGCTTTACCGACATCTCGAAAGACTCCTCGGCAAGTGATTTAAAGTGGGTGTACAGCGATCGGATACCCAGGCGCCGTTCCGTGAATGGGTACTCGTCTGCACGGACACCGCTTGCCCTGCACATCTTGAGAAACTGCTGGTGGATCGAACGCATGCTTTTGCGAACTTCGCGTTCGATTTGAACTTCACGATTACGCGTGACGAACATGCGGCGCAGGTACGAAGCAATGTCGGGGTAGCGTTGCAGCAGTTGTTTGAACGCCCCTGCCCTGCCGCCGATGCGAGTAAAGCTGACAGGCGCGAAACGCTCGTACGCTTTGACGTGCAGTCCAGGCAGCGCTCCGCGAAATCCGTAAAGCCGACCGTCGGGGTGGACGGTTGTACAGCGATCGACTAGACGCCGGAGCGTCTTCCGATCGACACCAGTTTCTGATGTGATCGAAGATACGCTGTGTTTGGGTTCAGTAATGTACACCGTGATCGCATGGCAGCGCTTCTGAAAGGTATCGCGCCGCTCGGACGACAACGCAGAAAGGTCTACTGTTGGCCACGTGTCTAACCGGGTCAGCGCTTCGGGTATCGATAGCCGATCGCAGCGGTTAATAAGGTGTAACGAAGTCATGGCGCCGAGAAGATCATTGCCGAGGAGATGTGGGCTCGATCGAAATCCGTGCTGATTGCCAGCCCCTGGTGCACGAGCTGAAACACTGCGACCTTGACCACGATTGGATCCGTCTGCTGGAACAGCGTGCAGAGCTCATCAATGGATTTCGGAATGCCTAGTTCCGATCTGACCGCGGCAATCAGGTCGGGACTCGCATACCGGCGGAACGCCGACAGCTCGCGGACAATTTGTTCCCAGTTCGCACGTGCAACGCAGTCTTCCTGGGCAAACATAGGGGCAAAACGAATGCTAATTTGGTTATGAGCGCACCAGTTTGTGAACCCGGACCAGGACGCTAGGCATGCTTCACCGGCTTCGAGTTCAACCTTGGTGGCGCAAAACAATAGCTCTTCCTTGCCATCGCGAATCGCGTAAAAGTCGGCGACACGTTGTCGGTCGCCTTCTTCGATGACTAGTGCCCTTTCGCAATACCAAGTCACCGCTGGCGCGCTTTCTAGAGCGAGCCAAGCTTGCAGTGGGCCTGCGTTAAAGAGTGTTAGCGTGCGATTTGCCTTCAATCCGAAGACGTCGAACCGTTGTGATTTCGATGGTCGTCGTGTGACGGCAGGCTGGGTAAACCGCGCATCCATACCACCTCCCGCGAACAGGGCAATAACGATAAAGAGTAGTATGGATCATCTATAAGTCAAGGTCCGGAGCATTCGGACGTCGGCCTAATTGAATCGTTTCGTCAGTGTTACTTGCAGATAAGATGTCTCGCGGATGGAAGCTGAGCCATTTCATTTCATCGAAATTATGTCCCTTTGTTAGAAAGGGCTAAGCTAGATCGAATTTCATACGCAGAAGCCGTGAAGTGGCATGATTGCTTCACACTATCGCGAAGTGGGGTTTTTTCTTCACTCAACAGGACAACTAAGAATGCCACTTTGGGGATCCGCGACGCAGTGTGGTGCTCCCACAGTAGCTTTGTAAGGCGGGGCATTTTTGCTGCAACGGACGTCCACGAATTTACAGGTCTTTTTATACCTGTTAATGTACCGGTAGCCCATCCATGAAAGTATGCCGTGTACGCCCTTTTCTTGACGCTGTTCCTATCCTCCAGCCCGTCGCCAACGCTCACTTCAAGCAGTACAGAATTCCTCGGCGAAGCATCGTGCACGGCCGCCGCGTCCAGGCTCACCATGGAACTGAAATCGGCCTACGCCGAGCATCTGCCGCGCGTGACCGCCATCCGCGTGCCCAAATGACGGGCGCCACGACGACCGCAGTTCCCGAACGGATCTGGTTCGCCAATACCGGCTTGAGTAGGTTCCGCGCGGTGACGCGCGCTCCCGCCGATGTGTCTCCGTTCGACCATTGGCTGGCGGCCGGCCGGATCTTCTTGCCGCCACCGAGCGGCTCGTATACCGAGTTCGCCGCGATCCTTCAGAGCATGTCCATGTTGGCCGGCGATGTGATCTTTGCCTATGAAGACCAACGTGGCATCGTCGCCATCGGCCACGTGCGTGATTCGAAAAACGGCAAGACGGAATCTGGCCCGACCCCCCTGTTTCCGAACGCGCGCAGCAAAATCCACTCTATCGCCGTCGACTGGGACACGTCCGTCACGCGGTCCATGCGCGAGATCTCTTCCCGCACCAAAGTCGGCGGTCGCCCGCTGCAGGCCATTGATGCGACCATGGCGCTGTATCCGATCGCGCTTGAGCTGCTCGGGGAACTGCACGCCCGTTACCGGGCCGATCCGGACGCGGTCGAAGCGAGCGTGCTGGCCAGGATTGACTTGCAGACCGGAGACGACGCACCGACGCGCGTTCAGGTCTGCCGGGCTCGGGTCGGCCAAGGAACTTTTCGGGCCGCAGTGCTGGCGCGCGAACCCGCCTGCCGGGTCACCCGCGTCTCAATGCCCGCGTGCCTGGTGGCCAGCCACATTAAACCCTGGGCTGTTTGCATGGGGGGCGAACACCTCGACGGCGCCAATGGATTGATGCTTGCTCCTCACGTCGACTTCCTGTTCGACACCGGCCGGATCAGTTTTACGGACGACGGCCAGCTGCTCTTGGCGCCGGCGCTCGACAGCATGATCCTACGTGCCTGGCACATCGACGAAAAACAGCATGTCGGGTCGTTTTCACCAGACCAGGCGCTTTATCTCGACTTTCACCGGAAGTACGTGTTCGACCAACCTCGCCCTCGCCGGCAGCGCAACCTAGTCGGTGATGGACCGGCCGACGCAATCAACGCCCACCACGCGACACATACTCTAAACGTAACTCCTGGAGTTTCCTAATGTCCCTACGCACCCGTCCCTCCCGCCGGTCAACCGTTGGCGGACAGTGCGACTGCATTCACCATCTCGAGACAGGGCCGATCGCCATGTCGACGTGCATCCGCTGCCTTGGCACCGGCGTGACGGACCCGCGGCGCGAGCTCACGCTTAAACGCAATCGGGAGATGCTTATCCCCACGCAGGAAGAAATCTTCAAGTTCGATGGCGCCCATTGCAAAAAGCTCTATGCCAGCATCGGCGCGCACTGGCGGTGCCCGGGCTGTTACCGCACGAAGTATCAGCTGATGCGATGGACAAAAAGGTTCCCAGGTAGCCCGAACGCGTTTATGGGCTGGGTCGTAGGGCTGCACAAGCACCACGACCATGGTAGCTGGCCCGGCCGCTTCGCGGAGACACTGGTCTGCGAACAATGCAACAGCGCCGACGCGACTGCGAAGCGTGTTCTGGGTCTGCCAAGGGACTTTTCATTCGCCCCGTCAGAAATTCGACAGTTCGTGCTCGGTACCCCCCATGGCTGGCACCTGATCCAATACCATGTCGCTGCTGCCTTGTACGAGAACTGGTGGCGGTCCGCTAACTCGCTACCACCCTTGATAAGCTGGCCACCAGGAGCGCCATCGTGACCCGACCTCGTTTCAAACTTCTGGACGATGAAGCACGCGTCCTGCTATCGCGCTTGACGAGCATCGAAGCGACGTACCCTCTGGATCGGCGCAACCACCGCCCGTTTGTTCGCGCGTTCTTACGCGCAGTGCACGAGGCGACTGGCAAGATGTTCAGTCCCGCGATCTACCGGTGTCTGCTGTCGGCGTACGCCCCACAGCGGCGCCCGTCGACATCGACGCTTGCGATCGAGAAGGAATTACTGCGTGACGAGCTCGCGCTCGAGCGCGACGGCGCGTCGCAGGCGGCCGCTCTAGATGCGCCAAGGTTGGGGGAAGCGATTCGCGCCGCGGTCACTGATGCCATGAACGAGCGCACGATGTCGGCAATGCCGGCCGTCGCCAGCACAGCCGGCCCGGATGCTGGATTCTGGCGCGAGCGTGCTGCAGAGACTGAACACGCGCTGGCCGATACGCGCGCCCACGCAGCACGGCTCGCCGGCGAACTACTGGCGGCGCAGGCCAGTGTCGAAGTACTGTCTGCCGAGCTGCAGTCGGCAAGGGCCACCTTAAATAAGCAGGCTGACAGCATCGGGAAGCTGGCCGCCGAAGCCGAGGAGTCGCGCCGATTTACTATGCGTGCCATCGATGACGCCCGGGGCGAGACGCGATCGTGGCGCGAGCGCTGCCAAGTCATCGAGGCGCAGGCGGCAGCCAAGGCCAAGGAAGACAATATTCTGCTCGAGACCTTTCGCCAGCTCGCCTACCAGCGCGGCGCCGCGATCCCCCCCGTACTCCGGAAAGGCACCACGTGAACTCGATTACCCTCCTACCGCCAGCCGCGGTCGACCTAATGGTGCCGGCGGCGCAGCCCGATCATGGTCTGGGGCCCGTCGAAGATGACTGGGACGCAGCTGCTGTGTGGTTGCGTTCGGTCGCTCGCAAGAGGAAGAACGGGTCCGAAGAGACCGTCAAAACTTATTCGTTTCACCTGGCGAAGTTGCGCTGGTATTGCGAGAACGTGCGCCGCGTAACGCCTTCACGCTGGAACCTGCAGGATGTAGAGGCTTTTAAGGAATTTCTCGAAGAATTGCCGTTCGAGGCGCTATGCGCTCGCATCAACGCAGGCAAGGAACGGCCGCGGCGTTATGCGAAGCAAGGCGAGAAAGGGTACACGCCGTTCAGGATCCAGCCGTCGGCGGGAAGCCGGGCCGACATCGAGCGTTTTGTGCATGCGATGTTCAGGGCGTGGCATACCAGCGGGTACATCCGCCTAAATCCCATGGCGCTCGAAGGTGCCGGCACGCGGCGCATGATCAACGCGCATCGCGCGATCGACGTTGACGTCCACGCCCTGGTGCTGACGACGATGGAGCGCGAGCAGTGCGTCACGCCGACCTCACGCCAAATCAACTTACGCGATCGGTTCATTCTCGTGGCGTTGCGCGAGCTGGGCCTGCGCGCTAGCGAGATCGTCGGGTCGAGCATGAACGCCTTCGAGCAGATCTCAGATACTCAGACGAAGCGGCGCTACTGGATATTTACCGTCTCGCCATCGGTGGCGAAAGGTGGCAAGGAGCGCTGGGTGCCGGTAACGAACACCCTGCTCACCATGCTCGAGGAGTACCGCTTGGCCTTCGGCCTGTCGCCGCAGCCATCGCTATCGGAAAAGGGTGCACTGCTGCTCTCCCCCTACACGCGAACCGTCCTGATCGCCGGCAAATCGGTGCGCAGCGCCAACGACCGGCGCTTCTTCGGCGCCTGGAAGGAATTAACGACGCGGCAGCACCTGTTTGCGCTCGTGAAGGCGCGGCTCGCAACCACGGCCGCGATACTTGACGTCGACCCCGAGACCAAACGGCTTGCCGACGACCTTCGCAAGGCCTCGCCTCATTGGCTGCGCCACACTTTCGCTAAAGCCGCCTTGTTGCAGGGCCAGTCGATGCGCGAGGTTGCCGACCTGCTCGGCCACGCCAGCATGGACACGACGATGGGCTACACGAAGCAGAAAGCGATCGATGCGGTACGGGCGTACGAGCGCGATAATATGGGGCCGGCCCGCGAGGCTTAGTGCGTCACCGTCGCTGTGTGCGACATGCCGGAGGTGATGTCTGCGACGATCGAATGGGGATGTTTACACCGCTGGGTGGTGACTTCGAGACGGGCACGCGACTGCTTGCCTCGTTTCAGTTAAGGCAGCAGGTCGAGGGCGGGCACTAAAATTCGAATTGCAAACTAACTTCGGTAGGTCTTGGCCGCCAACGGCGGCGAGTGATCTGATCGGCTTACACCGACCATTCGTGGATCTCGCCAGATCCAACTGTGTTTTCTAGGAGAGGTGCTTGATGGTGTCGACCGAACTATACCTTAGCGATGCGTCTCTTTTCTACAAGCGCTTCGTTGACTTAATCGGAGCAAACAACTGGCACGACCGTGTCAAGCAGTGCAAGGCGGAGATCGTCGGGAACGAGCAACTGCGTCAACATCTGGAACACGAAAATGAAGTCGCGTTTGGACTAGTGGAGCTTGAAGACTTGGTCGAGCAATGCGGACATCACGTGCCAAGCGAGTACCTCGAACGCGATGGTTTGCTCCCGGTGATTGCATTTATGGCGCAGATCATGTCGCTATGCGAGAGCACTTCCCATGAAGAAGCCAACCGGCTAGTACGCCGTGTGCATGGCGCCTTCAAGAACCCGGATGACATGCGTGGACTGAGGCTGGAACTGACGACGGCCTCTCATTTCACACGTAAGGGGTATAAGGTGCACTGGCCTGAATCGCCTGCCGATAACAGGCCAATCTTTGATCTTTTGATAGAAGACATTGGCAACGGCGGTCTAGAGGTCGAGTGCAAGGCTGTATCGGATAATAAGGGTAGAAGAGTTCACCAACGCGAAGCTATCGAGTTGCAGTCGCTTCTGCTGCCCCGCCTTAAGGCGGTCACTCAAGCCGGGTTCGGAGAGGGTCTTTCGATTGTGCTCACGCTGGCGAATCGGCTACCAACCGCGTTTGCAGCCCGGCGATTGTTGGTAGACCAGGTTATCTGTGCGGTGCACGAAGGTGCTAAAGATTCGGCCTTGAATGACGGTTCGCACATAAGTGTGCGTCTGTTTGATCCGTCGGTGATTACACAAGCGCAGTTGAACGATCGGCACACACTACGCCAGCTCATGGATAAAATTTCCGGTACCACGAATCGTGAGTCGATGTTATTGGGATCCCTGTCGGGTGGCGCGATTCTTTCAACCATCCAGTCGTGTGCCGAAGATGACTTCAAAGATGCCGTGTTGGAGACTGCTAAGGATGCAGCCAAGCGACAGCTCACTAAGGCCCGCGCAGGCTTTGTACTGATGTCCCTGGACGGGTTGGACTATGATCAGCTGCAATCGATCGGGGAGGATGATAAAACTGGTCGGCCATCCAAGTTGCACCAAGTCGCCCAAGAATTTTTAAGTTCGACCAGTCGGTCTCACGTTGTTGGAATTAGCTTCACTAGCCGTAGTAGCGTGCGTTCCTCACATCGTGGGGTCATCGATACAGGCGGTTCAGCCTACTATTTCTATAACCGTCAAAGCCCGTTTTGGCACCCTGACTTCGAAAAGCTCTTTAAGGCATGACCTTCAGTGTATAGCACAATCAGGAAAGTGTAGGTGCGTATAATGACAGTGGTCAATCATGCTTGACACTGTCTGGAATGCTCTCATTCTCGGCCTGCCGAATCGTACAAAAGCCTTCTACTTCCCTTTCGATGCTGCTGTCGCGTCGAGCGCCATAGCACGTTTTCCTATTCTTCTGCCGGCTCGGTTTGGTCAGCCAGGCCACGCCAAGTAGTACCGTAATCCTCGTCCTTGACGGTGACGATCTCAGTATTTTCATCGTAGGCCACAACGTGACCGATGCCCCAAGAGGCTATACCGACTTGGTACTCAATACGATTCCCTATTTTCATATTTTTTTCTAGTTGTTAATCCTAGCCATTGCAATCTGATCGCGTTTAAAAGCCTTTATCGCCCCGCCAGGATTTCATAGTCAAACGTCACTGAAGCTGCGGTATAGGTCGCGGCATTGATCTCGGGCTGAACTGCGTCTATTGTAACCACGCATAGCGCTCCAGCCTCATTCATCAGTACGACTCTTTGTCCGACGATTGGCCTGGCAGCTCGCCCGGGCCTCAAAAACTCTCCAATGGCGGCGATATCGAAGTCGGGTCTGGCAACTAGTCCAACTGCCTTCAAACCGGCGTCGTTATACACATATACCGAATCGCTACGACGATTGCTAAACACAATTTTAAATTGATATTCCCCATGCCCAACTGTGTAGTGTGAGTGGTCATCGTACTGGAATGTTACCCGACCTTTGAGCGCCGGATTTGCATAATTGGCCGGATCTCGCATGGCATCAATCCGTTCAAGCCGTGCCCTCCGTTCAAGTAGGACGGCTGGCGACAAGGCATGTTCCTTATCTGCAGGCAGTTTCTCAATCCAACGCCAGAGATCATCTAGCTGTTCGATTCCAGGGAACTGATTAAATTCAGGCCTCGAATTGAAGTTGAAGCCCTTCGGCTGTTTATCGGCCAGCCATGCAGGCAACTTATACTGCGCATTGTCTACGAAGAGAACAGAAAGCCAGGGCTCAGGCATGTCGGTGAATACATCTCGAATCCAGCGGTTTTCGATCGCTACCCCTGAGTCAGGGAGGTTGTCTGCTCGTTCAACGTAATTCTCGTCAACAATCATCAATACCCGCTCAGCTTCAGCTATTTCACGCATGAAGTTGCTTAAGCTGGAACCATATTCTACCGCAGCATCGATTTTTACGGTGTACCCGAGCAATCGTAATTGAGTCGCAAGAAGCCTCACCCATGCACGGTATGCGTCGTGCGTCCAGGCGTAAGAAATAAAAACACTAGTTTTCAAGTGGATCCCATCGGAATGATTTATAAGGCTTTCCTTGGACGTTACGCATTTTTTAAAAAGATCCGGAGTTGCTGCTTCAATTTACCTAGCTCCCGATCGCGGCGTCCAAAAAGCATCGAAAAGAAATTGAATACTGTGAACCCGGTCATGACCATAATTGCGACAGCCACCGACGTACGCCCGGCCTCACTGATGACCGTTTCGCGAAACCAGGACAGACCGGCTATGAACGAAAGTCCGAGAATCAGCGTGCAAGTCGCGATGCTGAGACGGTCATACATGCTGACCGAGTAAGGGGTGGCGTGGAAAGTTCTCTTCATTTTTTAGCTTTCTCAAATTGGCTTCCCACCAAGACGGCAGAGTACCTACCGACGCCAGGTGTTTTTCTCTGTTCGAAGGTCCGGTGCCGGCTCTCTCAGTGCACCATTCCATCACGCAAGCCAGTGGTGCTGCTGTGCGGATTTTCAGCTGTTCTAGCGTGGTGCGAAGCCAGCATCGGCCAGCGCTTTCGCCACCGCTGTGACGCCGGCCTGCATTTGGTAGGCGCGTTCCTCTGCTTCCGCTCGGGGCAGATGAGGTTCAACGAATTGAGCAAAGGTATCGAGGGTTGACCGTTTCGCAAATTGCGCAAGCTGTAGCGCAACTGACTCATCTATCGTGATGGTCAAAGTAACTTGTTGGCCTGTGTTCATATCCGTATTCCTTGTTTGTGGACTTGGCGCCATCGCGTACGAACAGAAAGCCCTCTTTCTCAAGTGCGCGAGCTGCAGCAGATAGCACCTTACGCGTTACCCCAGTGTGCTCCACGCTTTCAGCCATCAGCCTGATTGCTGCACTACCAAGTGCCTTGAGAGCTGCTGCCGACTGTTCCGCGGCAGCGCGAGACTCGTGGGCGATTAGAAGCATGTTGTCGTTTTCCTAGAGTTCCAAGGGCTGACCTTCTAGCCGGCCTAACTGATACAGTAAAGCGTCCTGCTGGCTCATGATGGACAACCAGTCGCCGTTACTAGGATCGGCAAGATTCCTGTGCGCCATTGTTTTCGTCTGCTCTGCAATAGAGGCCAACTCGGCATGGATTGCACGTAGTGCTGTGTAGTGGTCTTTCAGTTTCATAGTATTTTCCCTTGGACTAGATAGCGATCTTCGACTTCAACACATCGAGGACTGGAAGAGCGAATTTCCCGACCTCTGCTTTCGTCCGATCCATCGAAGGATACGGTCCCTCAGTGAAACCGAGATAGTGCAGCTCGAAACCGACGTTGTCGTCCGTGATTGCCATCAGTTCTTGGGGCTCTGTCGCATTGTTGATCAAACGGCGGAATTTCCCTGGAGGAGCACTGTCCCGCTCAAACTGGACGGACCATTCCTGCCAGCGTAGAAAATTGGTCTGCGAACGACATCGCATCCGTGCCGTCAATCGCGAACTGGCCTTTGCGGATCATGTGGACCAGCTCAATGCCGGCGAGAACGGAACCGGCGGCGCGGAATGATTTGAAGTTGAGCATCGGCCTGGTCACCCGCTTTATGGCGCGGTGATCCTGTTCAATGACGTTGTTGAGATATTTGACCTGGCGTACCAGGATCGGCAGGGAACGCCTGGCGCTGATGGCATCGATCGCGGCCTTGTTGGCGCCGCTCTTGTCCATCGCGACCTTTTCCGGAGCGCCGTTCGCTCGCATAGCCTTGTCGAAAAAGCGCTTCGCTGCGGCCATGTCGCGCTTCGCCGTCAGCAGGAAGTCGACCGTCTTGCCCTGCTTGTCAACTGCGCGGTAGAGGTATTTCCAGATGCCCTTGACCTTGATGTACGTCTCGTCCATTCGCCAGCTGCCGCCGACCGGGCGCTTGTGTTTCCGGGCCATCTTCTCGATGAGCGGCAGGTAACGAATCGCCCACCGGTTGATCGATGAGTGGTCGACCGACACGCCGCGCTCTTGCATCATCTCCTCCAATTGACGGTAACTCAGCGGGTAGGCCGCATACCAGCGGATGCAGACCAGAATCACGTCGATCGGAAAACGCATACCTTTGAAGTTGACCATGTCGATTCGTCCTGGATTCGGGCATCGGAGTTTACTCGACCGGCCCGCAGGCGTTGGCTAATGCGACAGAACCGACTTAGGTCCTCGCGGCCACCATCCCGCACTCGAGTACCAATCGCCCATCCAGCAGGGGTAAGGTGGCGTTCTGTCGATTCATAGCTCGGCATATTTTTCCCAGGTCAGCCGTTCTGCGAATGTGAACCGGACATTAAGCCTTTGGTCACTGCCCGCGCAGCGGCCTCGTTTAGCCAGTCCACGATAATAGCGACCTGTTCGGGAGCAATGAACACGACAGACGGCTCGTCCATGCCTGCCGGCTGTGTAATCGCAATAGTTCCGTCATCGCGAAGCGCGACCGACAACTCGTACATTTGTTTGTGCATAAATTACTTTCAATACGGTTTATACCGTTTCCGCCTTAATTATGAACTCGGGAAATCGGAGTTGTCGTACAAATCATCGCCTAGTGCGTCCCGAATTGGATTGAAGAAGGATGACCAGTTCACTGCCCTCTTTGCATGTACCTCCAGATCGCTCACGCTAGCGCCTCGTTCGACGGCATTGCGCAGGTAGCGTAAAGCCTTTTCATCATCCCAGTAAGCTGCTCCTCTCTCTTCAAAGCGGTTTCGCAAGATGCCGCGAATGTAGTAAAGACGCTTGTTATCTTCAGGTGTCATAAGTCTGTTTGCACGAAAAATGCTCGTGCTTTGATAGTAGCGTGACTGATCCGCCAACGGCGATCGAGGTGCGTTGAATCCCGCAGTCGCCGCGTGGACAAACCACCAAAAACTGGGTCCCGTGAAGTCCCATTTGTACCATTCTAGTACCGTGCGTCGGGCAGCGACACTCGCTCAACCTCCGCGCCTGATCAGCCTGACTCTGCTTTTGCTTTGCCACTTTTCCGTCCTACAAGGCTCCAGATCGCGTAGGCCAGGGCACAGGTAAGAATGAAGATGGCACAAGCCAGGAATTTGTAAGTCAGACTGATCCGGGTAGACGCGAGCATTTCGTTTTCCGCTTCATCTGCCTGCCAGGCTGGGCAGGCGTTCAACTGCATATTCCACCGCCTGCTTTGCTGCCTGCAGGCTGGTGAATCCTTTTACCGCTGTCTCCCCAATCCTAAGCTTCTCGGCAACCGAGCCGTCGAGCGACTTTGCCCAGACCCAGCCAGGCACGCTCACGGTGAATCCACGGTTGAAAAGCTGCGTTCGGATCGTCGCCACCGGCTTGCCGGCAACAGTTGCGGTGTGCGTGCGCAGGCCAGATTTGCCGGGATCGAGCCATACCAGGGAACCGGGTGTTACGGGCCCGATTTCCCGCCAACGACCTTCGAATTCTCTCTGCTGCATACGGCTAGTTTTCCTATACCTTCAGCGATCCATTGTTAAGGTTGGAGCATGAGCCAACGGCCAGTCGGGTGGCGACCGCCGTCACGGGGCGCCGGTTCGGCAAACGCACAACGCTGCCGATCTCATACGCTGCTAGCCTACAGGGATCGGGACGACTGGCTTAAACACTCCCGTCGCACTCATATTCCGTCGCAGCTCGAAACGCGTAAATGCTTCCACCGGATCCACTTGTTCGAGGGCGGCGAAGTTGTTCCCGGACCATTGCCCGCGGTCGATGCGCGCCGAATAGAGGTATTCGTCGCTCACAGTGCCAGTGGCTTTATCGGCCCGCTGCGAGTAACCCGAAACCACAACGGTATGGACGGTGGGTAGGGCAGCGAAGGCTTCGCCGACGACCCGAAACCCGAGCGAGTGGATGTGCGCCTGGTACAGGCGCTTGGTGGCCACCTCGCCGACGTCGCGTAGCGCTAGTTCCCAGCTGCGCACCGGCAACGAAGCGCGCTTCGTTGGTATATCCTCCACCTCCGGCAAGTCTACATCGAGAGACAGCACGCGCCCATCGGGACTCACGTCGATGGCGATAAGCGTCTCTTTAGGCCAGACGATCTCACCGAGCCGCCGTTCTAGCAGCTGCTGCATTGGTTCCGGGTTGCCGGCGATCGCACTGCTGAACAAGATCCGGTTCTGGACTCGCCAGCCGTCATGTGCCGACTTTTCTTGCTCGAACTGGGAGAGCTGAGCTTCGTACTCTGCACGGCGTCGACTGTTTTCTGCGTCGACAGCTTGGCACCGGCCCGGGATGAGACGTTCCGCAAATCCAACTACCGCTTTTTCCGGCTCCGACGGCGGGGTCCGAGTGAAAGCCGGCGGGACAAAAGCGACAGGGGCCGTGGGATCAGGCGTGTCCCAATGCAGTTGGCCCAACGCAGCGATATTGGCGTTCATTTCATCGCACTTCGTCTCGAGCATCTGTCGAATTTTGTCGCCCTGCTGCCGTCGAGCCTCGGCGATGATCTGCGCTGGTAGTTCGTTGCCGGCCTGGTCGAGGTAGCGCATTTCGCCTTCGTCGCTCAAGTCCAACGTCAACTTCATCGTTACCATTGGCGCCGGCGCGCGGGATGACGACGCCGCACTTGGGCGGTCAAGTCTCGTGCGTGACGACAAGCCAGTGCCTGGCAGGCTGGTTCTGTCGCATTAGCAAACCGCCGGCGGCGGGATCAGATAGACTGCGGCGCCCAACCACTGGATGACTCGACATGCTCAACTTCAAAGCGGCGCGCTTTCCGATCGATGTGATCCTGATCTGCATCCGCTGGTATGCGTCCTACCCGTTGAGCTACCGGCACCTCGAGGAGATCATGGAAGAGCGCGGCGTCTCGGTCGACCATTCATCGATCAATCGGTGGGCGATTCGTTTCCTGCCGCTCATCGAGAAGATGGCTCGGAAACACAAGCGCCCGGTCGGAGGCAGCTGGCGCATGGATGAGACCTACATCAAGGTCAAGGGCGTCTGGAAATATCTATACCGCGCTGTCGACAAGCAGGGTAAGACCGTCGACTTCCTGCTGACGGCAAAGCGCGACACGGCCGCGGCGAAGCGCTTCTTCGACAAGGCCGTGGGAGCGAACGGCGATCCGAACAAGGTCGCGATGGACAAGAGCGGCGCCAACAGGGCGGCCATGGATGCGATCAACGCTGGCCGCGATGTGCCGATCCTTGTACGCCAGGTTAAATACCTCAACAATATTGTCGAGCAGGACCATCGCGCCATCAAGCGGGTGACCAGGCCGATGCTCAACTTCAAATCGTTCCGGTCTGCCGGCTCTGTACTCGCCGGTATCGAGTTGATGCACATGATCCGCAAGGGTCAGTTCGCGATGGACGGCGTCGAGGCTATGTCATTGGCCGACCAATTTTTTGCGCTGGCAGGAATAGTCCGTCCAGTTTGAGCGGTGCAGTGTCGTACTAGGAAAATTCTGTCGTTTGATCAACAACGCGACAGAACCTTGTGCGACAGGTACGGCCTTCGTTTGCAGCTCATCGACGAGCCGGTAGCTCACTTGAGCTCGCTGGCAAAGAAGGCCGATGCTTTTTTTAAGACGTCCACATCACTACGAAGCTGACGGTTTTCCTGCTCCAACTGGCGAATACGCTGCTGCTCAGCCGTCAACGGTTTGCCAATGCCTAGCTGGCCTTGTTGCTCGGCCTCGAACTGCTCCATCCAGCGACGAATCGCGATCACGCCGATATCCATCGTCTGGCTAACGTGCGAGATACTGAGGCCTTGTTCTGTGATCATACGGACGACCTCGAGCTTGAAGCTGGGGTCAAAATTGCGGCGCTGCCTGGTCATGTAAACTCTTTCGAAGGTGAATTATCCACCTATCGAGGTGTCTGGAGACATTAGACCACTAAAGGGATTACCCTCAATCGCAAGACGCATTCGAATAAAGTTGATGATGACGATCCATGTTAGATCCGGTACCGCAGTTTTCTCGACAGGACCGCCAGCATCTATCGAGGCAGCAGAACAGTTCTACAGCCAAATACTCCGCTTCGTGCAGCAGGGTTTATCTGCGCACTACTCAATGCAATTGCCGACTCGCGTCATCCGCTGTACCGTCTTATACTCTTGCCTCGCCGCCTTGCTGGCCAGCATCGCCCCGACTGGCACCGTCATTGACACTGCCGCCTTCTGATGCTTTTGCAGTTCACCCTCGAGACCATTGGACGCGGCCAGGAATTCTCGCGCCTCGGCGCGCTGCTCGGGCGTGCCCTCTTTCGCCATCTTCTCCGCCATCTTGCGTATCGCCAGCAGGCCGCCTGCGCTGTCGGCCACGCCCGTTGCGCCGCTGATCGATGTGAGCGCGGTCGTTTCCCAAGTCTTGCCATCGATCTGGCGGATGCGGGTCTCGACCTTGCCCCATGGGCAGCTGCTGGAAGCGACCATGCTGTCGCCAACCACCTGGCCCTTGCCGGCCTTGCAGCCGTCGATCTGCAGCGACTGCGGCAGCGCGCTCGCCTTGAGCGGGCGAATGCAGACCTGCTCCGGACCGACGCCGGGCGTCGCGTATCCCCCTTCCTTGCCATCGATGCCGCGGTATTGCGTAGCGGCCGCGCCAGTCGCGGCATTCACCACGCTGCGGGCCTGGGACTTGCCGGCCGGGCTGTGCGCCGTGGTGTTGGTCACGGTCTGGATCCGGTACAGCCCCGGCGCCGGAAAGAACCGGGCGTCGGGCGCGGCGGCGGCACTGGCCGGCAGCGCCATCAGGAACAAGGCGGCGGCCAGCGCGCGCCGGAGTTGGGTATGTGCTTGCATCGATTGACTCCTTAAGGGGATTTAGCGCAGTACCAGCTCGACGCGACGGTTGCGCGCGCGGCTGTCGTCATTGGCGTTCGAGGCGACCGGCGCCAGGTTGGCCACGCCGCGCGCAATCATGCGGTTGGCGGCGATCTTGTAGCGCCCGGCCAGCGCTTCGAGCACCGCCTGCGCGCGGCGCTGCGACAAGTCGATATTGGCGGCGAAGTCGCCCTGGTTGTCGGTGTGCCCCACGATGAACACCTTCAGCGCCGGCGCCGCTGCCAACGCCTTGGCCATCTGTGCAAGCTGGTCGTCCGAGTCCGGCCGCAGCACCGCCTTGTTGGTGTCGAACAGCACGCCGTACAACGCGATTTTGCCATCGCGCTTGAGCGTGTCGCCGATCGCGCCCGCGTCGACAGTCACCTTTCCAGTCTTGACGGCCGCCGGCTCGATCACCTGCACCAGTTGGCGCACGCGCCCCTGGTAAGGCGGCCCCAGGTCGGCGCTCGAGGTGGCCACCAGCACCCTGACGACACCGGCGCCCGCGCCCGCGCTCTTTTGCGCGCTGACCAGGGTGAAGTCGTTCTGGTTGCCGCTGTCGAAGATGCCCAGCACCATCGGGTCGGCGTTCTTCCAGGTGGCCGTCTCGGGGAACCTGGCCACCAGTTGCTGCGCTTGGTCCTGGATGCACTTTTGAACGTCACAGGCATAAACGATCTGGTAGCCCGCCTTCTTGAGCGCGGCGAGATAGTTGCGCTGGATCTCGAGCGCCGATGCGCCGGCAGGACTCCAGTAGAACCGGTTGGCGACGCGCCCCTCGGCGGCGCGCAGCACCGGTTTGCCCTTGTCGGCCTCCACTGCCTTCGCAGCGCCGAACGACTCGTCGCCGTAGGCGTACAACACCGAACCCTGGAACCGCGACAGCACCGGAGAGTCGGTCCCGCCGGCTGCTTCACGCAACGTCTGTCCGAGCGACGGCATGGCCAGCGTGGCGGCGAGGACGCCAGCCAGAACGCCAACGAGCGAACGGGCCGGTGCGCGCCGGCTAGCGAGCGGCGCGCGTGCGCTGCAGTTCTGCGGCAAGGGACTCGATGTTCTGCTGGTGTGCATGCAATACCTCTTTCAATTGTTTCAGCACAGCCCCGACCTGTGGTTGCGAGCGAGCCGCCTGCTCGGCCTGGGCCAGTGTCTTCGTCGCGGCTTCGTATCTGGACGTTTCGTGTTGCAGTTCCTGGCGCAGGATCGCTTCGCGCTCCTGGTCGCGCGCGCCCTGCTCGCGCGCGCCGATGCGCAGCTTCGGATCGGCCGCCGCGCCGGCGCCGACCGACACCGGCGCGGCCCCGGACACCGCGTCCAGCACACCCCCGCGCGCGGTGTTCCGGCCCGCCAGCGGCGCGGCCTGCCCCGGGCGCGCCGCGCTGCGGTTCTGAATGATTTCCACGCCCTGGTCGTCGATGTAGCGTTGCGCCGGCGCGTCTTGCGCGCAGGCGTTTCCGGCCGCGCCCAGGAGCGCTATCATCATAGCGTATTTATTCATAGGTTCGATTCGTAGTAAGGCGACTGCATGCGCACGAATGCTTCGCTGCGAATTTCGATGCGCGGCCCGCGCAGGGCAGGATTGAAGCAGGTCAGTCTCGGCACCGTCGTGCCGTTGGTGCCGAACGGATCGGACATGCCGTTGGCCGACACCGCCGCGTCGAACGGCGTGAGCGCATTGACCCCGGCGTGGATCACGCGATCCATCACCGGCACGATCAGGCGAAAACAGTAGGTCACGCGCAGGTGCAGCAAGTTGGCGTCCTGGATCGAGATCCGGGACGCGCCGCCGGGCGTGGTGCTGCGGTAGTTGAGGGTGTCGTTGGGCAGTTCGCGTCCGCCCTTGCCATCGAGACGCGTGCGGGCGAAATCGGTGAACGCGGCGCGGGTGGGGTTAAGCACATCGAGCTTGGTCATGTTGGACGCCGCCAGCGTCTCGATGCGTGCCAGACCCAGCGCTTTGACGTAGCCAGCGGCAGACGGTTCGCTGGCGAACAGCGGCGCCAGACCGGCGGCCAGCGCGCGGCGCATCTCGGTGTCGCTGCCGTTGTGCAGGGCGCCGGCGCGGGCGGCCAGCAGCGCTGCATGATTGAGCGTGGCGCGCGCCTGATAGATCAGTGCGAACTGGATCACACCGAACAGCAGCAGGATCAGCACCGGCAGCGCGATCAGAAACTCGGCGATGGCTTGTCCGCCCCGCTGCCGGCCGTGTGCGCGCCGCCGTGTCATTGCGCCGCTCCGGACAGCGCCAGCACGGTGCCGGTACGGATGCCGCACGCCGCCGCGCTGCCGGCCGCCAGTTCGAGCACGCTGCGCGCGCGCCAGTGGCCGCCCATGCGGCGAGGCGCCAGCGCCTCGCTCACCTTGAGCACTCGGTGCTCGCGGTCGAGGTACACGACGTCGATCGGATAGCGCATGCCGAAGGTGTGGATCATGCCGCAGTGCGGCAGCAACATGCCTTCGCGCGGGCCCAGCGCGGCGCGGCCGAGCAGGCCGCGCATGCGTTCGAGGGTCGAGCCGGCCATCATCAGGTGCAGCAGGGCCCCGTCCGGGATGTCGAGAGTCAGGTGTCGCATGGCTTTTCCTTCAGAACGCGCCGGACTGCATGAACTTGATCGCGATCGGAAACATCAGCACCACGAAGGTCACCGGGAAAATAAAGGCGACCAGCGGGAAAATCAGCTTGACCGGCGCTTCCATTGCGAGCTTCTCGGCGCGCTGGAAGCGCTCGATGCGGCGCTGATCGGCCTGGGCACGAAACGTCGGGCCCAGGCTCGCACCCATGCGCTCGGCCTGGATCACGGCGTTGATGAAGCTCGTCACTTGCGGCACCTTGAGCCGCTCGTCCATGCGTCGCAGCGCCTCGGCGCGCGTGAGCCCGGAGCGCAGGTCCCGCAGCACAAACGAGAATTCGTTCTTCAGCGGCCCGTCTGGCGCCTTGGCCACCGCCTGCCCGATGGCGCCGGCCATGTTCAGGCCCGCTTCCACGCCCATCGTCAAGAAGTCGAGGTAGGCCGGCAGCGCCTTGACCACCAGTTTCTGGCGCTTCTTGAGCGTGTCCTTGAGCCAGACGCGCGGATAAATGAAACCGAACAGCGCCGCCGCGGCGATCCAGAACGCGTTGTCTTTCTGGCCCGCGATCGGCAGCGCGACTGCCACCAGCAGCGCGAAGCCCACCAGCGAGACTAGGCACAGCGAGACAAACTGTGTGGGGCTCATCAAGTAGAGAAGGCCGGACAGGCGCAGCTTGTCGGCCGAACCGCGCGTAAGCCGCGCCGGCAGGCGCTGGCACACGTGGTAGTCGACCAAGCGCAGCAAAGGCCACAGCATGCGCAGGCCGCGCGGCAGCGGGTCGAGGTATTCGCGGTCTTCGTCGGGCACCTCGTTGGTCAGGCGCACCGCGCTGTAGATGACGCTGGCCGCGAACAGCACGAACGCGAGGCCGACCAGCAGTGCGATCAGGATCTGGTGCATGGTTTCTCACACGTCGATATTGGTGATCTTGCTGATGAAGTGGTAGCCCACCGCCACCGCAAGCAGAATGAAAGCGAGCGTGGCCCAGCCATACCATTCGGTAAACATCGGCTCCATCGCTTCCGGTTCCATCACGCGCAGGATAAGCACCAGGAACAGCGGCAGCGCCGACATCACCAGGCCCTGCATTTTGCCCTGCGCGGTCAGGCTGCGGATCTTGCCTTCCATCTGCAGACGCGCGCGGATCGTGCGCGCGATCGATTCGAGCGTCTCTGCCAGGTTGGCGCCGACCTCGCGCGCGAGTGCCATGCCCGATGTGACCATGAGCAGGTCGGGCAGCGGCACGCGGCGCTCCAGGTTCTGCAGGGCGACGCCGAAGTCGGTGCCCAGGCGCAGTTCGCGCAGCAGCAGCTCGAACTCCTGCGACACCGGCGGCTTGCCTTCGGCGGCCACGCTCTCGAGCGCGATCATCATGCTGGCGCCGGCGCGCAGCGCGCCGGTGACCATCAACAGTGCATCGGGTAGCTGCTGCTCGAACTCGCGCAGCCGGCGCCTGGCGATGTAGCGCACGATGTAGCGCGGCGCGATAAAGGCGGCCACCATGCAGGCGCCCACCAGCAGCAAGTTGCCGGTGGCGAACCAGGCCAGCACCGGCAGCAGGATCAGCCCCCCGACGTTGAGCACGATGATGCGGTTGCTGTCGGTGAAGATGAACATGCCTTCGAGTTCGCTCGCCGCCGAGCGCGCGTTGCGCTCCTGGCGCCGGCTGAACCAACGGCTGCCGAAATGCAGCACCATCCAGATCAGGGCGAAGCCGCAGAAGAACAGCACGCCGACAAGAACGACGGTATCGGTCATGCCACCACCTTGCGCACCGGCGATTGCGTCATTGCGCCCTCGGTTGCGAAGATCGACATGTCGACGTCGATCCCGCGCCGCACGAGGTCCTGGTAGAACTCGGGCACGTGGCCGGTCGCCAGGCAGCGGCCGCGCACTTTGCCTGCCGCTGTGAAGCCATCCTGCTCGAAGCGAAAGATGTCCTGCATGCTGATCACATTGTGTTCGAGGCCGGTGATCTCGGTGATGTGGGTCACGCGCCGCGTGCCGCACGAGAAGCGGGTCTGCTGCACAATCAGGTTCACGGCCGAGCAGATCTGCTCGCGGATCGCCTGCATCGGGATGTCGAGCCCGCTCATGAGCGTCATGACTTCGAGGCGCGAGAGGCAATCGCGCGGATTGTTGGCGTGGGCCGTGGTCAGCGAGCCGTCGTGGCCCGTATTCATGGCCTGCAGCATGTCGAGCGCTTCGCCGCCGCGGCACTCGCCGACGACGATGCGATCGGGCCGCATCCGCAGGCAGTTCTTGACCAGGTCGCGAATCGTCACCGCGCCGCGCCCTTCGATATTGGCCGGGCGCGCCTCGAGCGAAACCAGGTTCGGCTGCGACAGTTGCAGCTCGGCCGCGTCTTCCACGGTAACGATGCGTTCGTCGTCCGGAATGAAACCCGACAGCACATTGAGCAAGGTGGTCTTGCCCGAACCGGTGCCGCCCGAGATGACGATGTTCGCGCGCCGCTCGACCGCTACTTGCAGGAACTCGGTCATCTCGCGGCTGATCGCGCCGAACGCGATCAGGTCTTCGGCGGTAAGCTTGCGGCGGGCGAACTTCCGGATCGTCACGCTCGGGCCTTTGATCGCCAGCGGCGGGATGATGGCATTCACGCGCGAGCCGTCCTTCAGGCGCGCATCGACCATCGGCGAGCTTTCATCGATGCGCCGGCCAAGCGGCGAAACGATGCGTTCGATCGCCGCCAGCACCGACGCGTCGTTCGAGAACGACACGCTCGAGCGCTGCAGCTGGCCGTCGCGCTCGATGAAGATGTCATTGTGTCGGTTGACCATGATCTCGGTGACCGATTCGTCGGCCAGCAGTTCTTCGAGCGGGCCCAGTCCGACCACCTCGTTGAGCACCACCGCGCACAGCATGTCGCGCCACTGGCGCATCGGGACGAACTGGCCATCGGTGTCGATCAGCTCTTCGATGATCTTCTGCACCGCCACGCGCAGTTCGGCGTCGCCCATGCGAGAGACGTTCACGCGGCGCAGGTCCATCGCAGCGATCAGCTTCTTGTGCAGGCTGGCGCGGGCGGCGATGCCTTCGGGCGTTTCGAGCGGCAGCACTTCAACGTCGGGCGCCACCGGACGCGCCGCCTGCAGCGGCGTCGGCTCGCCCGCACCCACCGGCGCCACCGTGGCTGCGCGCAGCGGTTCCACCAGCGTCAGGCGCAGCGTGTAATCGCTGACCTCCACCACGTCATTGCTGCCAAGCGGGCCATACTCGTTGATGGCGTTGCCGTTGACTCGGATCGGCGAGATACCGCCGCCATCGTTGATGAACAGGCCGCCATCGCGCACCACGAGCTGCACCTGGCGCCGGCCCACGCGCCAGCCGGCCAGCGGCAGCAGGCTGTCCTCGTCCTTGCCCAGGAAGCAGGCCAGACCTTCGCAGGTCGCCTCGCCAACTAACTGCTCGCGCTTGAACAACTGAACGTTGATCATGGGATGGTCCTCATTTCATTCTCAGCCGGCCGCTCGGCCGGCCCGATCTGCTGCCGGAAATCCGACGGGAGCGGCTTTTGGCCGGACATCTGCTCGAACTCGCGCTTGCCTTCTTCGCCACGCTGGCGCAGCGCCTCGGCCAGGCCGTCGCCGGCGTTGATGATCTCGGTCTCGACGAACACCACCAGTTCGGTCTTGCGGTTGCGGAAATCGTCCGAGCGGAACAGGCGGCCGAACAGGGGAATGCGGCTGAGCGCAGGCACCCGGTCGATCGCGCTTGAGAGCTCGCTGTTGACCAGGCCCGACAAGGCCACGACCTCGCCCGGCTTGACGCTGATCTCGCTGTCGGTATTGCGTGTGATGAAGCCGGGAATGCCTGCTACCGACACCGACGGATCGATCTGCGACAGCTCGGTCGAGAGCTTGGCGGTGATGATGTCGTTGGCGTCGATATGCGGTTCGATCGAGAACAGCATGCCGTAGGGCTTGAACTCGACGGTGGTGGTGCCGAAGGCGCCGGCCAGCGGGATCGGCACTTCGCCGCCCACCTGGAGCCGTGCCTTGCCGCCGCTGCGGGCGGTCAGCTCGGGCGTGGCCAGCACGCGCGCATCGCCGTCGGCGATCGCCAGCCGCAGGCGCGAACCGATCGTGGTGGCCAAGCCGAAGAACAGGCCGCTGGTGGAGCCGTTGCGTGTGATGAAACCCGGGTTCGGCGCTAGCAGATTACCCTGCCCCTCGGGCGCCGGGATGTTCTTGTAGATGCCGGTATTGCGCGCGATGCCGGTCAGGCCGAGCGACGGGCCCATGGCTTCGGCATCCCAGCGCACGCCGATGTTTTCCAACAGCGTGCGATTGATTTCGACGAAGTGCAGGCGAAACAGCACCGAGCGCGTGAACGCGATGCCCTGGTCTTCACGGATATTGTTGACGACGCCGGGCGTGTCGCCCAGCGCGCTGTCGAGTTTGGCCAGCACATCCTTGTGTGCGATCCCCGACAGCACCAGTTCGGTGCCCACGCGGCTGATCTTGATGCCTTGCTGATCGCCCACCAGCGCATCGAGCTTGGCGCGCACCGCTGCCGGTTCACGCGACACGACTTGTACCTTGTAATGCTGGACGGTGGCGCCGGTCCAGACCAGCAGCGAGGTGTCGCCCAGCGCTTCGGCGATCAACAGCAGGCTGCGGTCGACTGTGGTCGCACTGAGCACCGAACCGCTGCCGAGCGCCACGCGGCGCACCTTGGCCGGCATCGGCAGCAGCTTGACTTCGCCGAGCGCCAGGATCAGCGGTTGTGCCGGTTCGTAGGTCACGGCCACGGGCACCGGCGCGGTGGCCACGGTCTTGCGCACGTGCGGCCGCGCGGCCGGCCGCGCCGTGGACTGCACGGCGGCCGGGGTAGCGGGAGCGATGATGGGCGCACTGACGGCGCCGGTAGCGGTTTGGGGAGCATCGCCGGCGCGTGCAGCGCTCGACAAGAGAGCGCCGAACAGCAGCGCCATGAACAAGAGAAATCGGTGCATAGGTCGCCAGAAAAATGAGTCGTTATTGTTTCCGCTGCGCGATGACCTGGTCGGCGCGGGTAGTCGGTGCGTTAATAGTCATGGTGGTGCGACCCGGTATGGCGGGCGGGGTTGCCTGGGCCGGCGCGGCTTGCGCCGGCGCGCTACGGGCGCGCGCCGCACTGACGCGCGCATCCTGGGATGGCGCCTGGGCCAGCTCCGAGATCAGCTTGTCGCCACCGCCGCCGACGATGAACTCGATGCCGGCGTCGCGTCCGCGCATGGCGCCGCCCATCACGTCGGCGCCACGCAGCGTGTGGTAGGCGATGCGCGCGCGGTCTTCTTCCCCGCGCAGCACCACCCGGTAAGTGCCCAGCTTCTGACCCACCATCAGGCGCGCGGCCTGCTCTGGGGTGACAAGCAGCGTGACGGTGTCATAGTCGCCGTCGCTACGCCCCTCGATCTCGCCAGGGCGCACCATCTTCTCGAGCGCCGGTCCGTCGCTGCGTGTGACGTCGGCGAACTCGGTGCCGGTGGCCAGCACCACCATGTCCTGCATGTACAGCGACACCTGCTCGCGCCCCTTGTCGCCGGTCTCGTTCGCGCCGGCGGCGCCTGGCGCGCCGCCGGCGGCAGGGCCTTCGGGCTTGCTGAGTAGGTAGATATCGATATGGTGGTTCGGGCGCAACGTCTGCGAAATGGAATTGATGTTATCGATCTCGATGGTCAGCGCGCGCCGCCCGGCCGGCAGCACCGCGGCCACGTCGCGCACTTCGGGGACCTGCAGGTCGGTAACGCGCAGCGGACGACCGCGCAGCACGGGCCGCGCCAGTTTCATGCCCTGCATGGCCATGAAGTCCTCGGCCAGCACGGTGTCGGGATAGACCAGGTCTTCCTCCACCGGGCGGGAGACGAAGGTGTCCAGATTCAGCACCGTGCCGACACCGGCGTCGGCCAGCGGTACCGCCACCGACACCCGGCGCGGCGCGTCGGCCTTGCCGCTCGCGGCCAGTTCTTCCTTCAGCGCTTCTTCTCGCTTTTGCAGGTATTGCAGCGTGACCCAGGCCACGCCGCCGGCAAGCAGCGCCGCGATGAGCAGCAGGACCAGGGGATTCTTGAGCCGCTTGGTGACACGGGCGGCTGTGGGTTGATTCAGCATCGGGCTCCCTACAGATTTTGCGGTGTGACAGAAATGACGTACGAGTACGCCGAGAAGTAATCCTTGATGGCCTGGACCAACTCAAGCACCGGCGACGGTCCGAGGACGGTCAGTACCAGCGCCATGACGCAGAAGGCGAGTATCACGAGGTACTCGGTGGAGGCCTGGCCGCGCGCGGCCTTCACAGCGCCTCCGCCTGGTTGACCACGATGTGGCTCTGCACCTCGCGCCAGAGCACGACTTCGATCCGTTCACGCCCGCGCTGGGCGCTGACCACCACCGTGTCGCTGCGGCCTTCGGTCGTCCCCCGCGCATCGGCGCGCACGCTGTCCCAGTTGTCGCGGCGCAGGTGCTGCATGTAGAACTCGCGCAGCGCGTCGACCGGCTGGTTCGAGACCAGCGCGGCGATGGTGCCGCGGCGGCCGTCGTCTTCCTTGCTGCTCACGGCCGACAGAAGGCGCGCGCCTGGCGGCGCCGGCGGCTTACTGGCCCGTGCGCGGGTAAGGGGATTGACGGCGAAAAAGCCTTCGGCGCTGCCTTGCACCGCCAGTTGCAAGGTGCTCAGGCAACGCTCGCCAAGCGCCGAGACGATGTCCCAGCCCGCCGCGCGGTTGCGCTTGACCTGATAGCCTTCAGCACGCCAGGCGCGTTCGACGCGCGCGAGCACCGCGCCACCTGCTTCGGCGCCGCTCACTTTCAGGATCGACAGGGTCAGGGCATCGACGCGGATGTCTTCGCCCACCACGGTCGGCGCCAGGCCGGCCGGCACGCGCTGCGGGCAGGCACCGGCTGGCAAGATGGTGCAGCAGGCCAGCGCCAGGGCGGCAAGCGCGAGCAAATGTGTTGAACGTATCATCGGAGACGATCCTCGGGAACGACATCGACATCGATCTTGCCCATGTCGACCTTGGACAGAAGCGGATCCCAGGTCAGGATCGCCGCATTGACGGTGGTGCCGACGAGCGTGCCCAGGCCCTGCGCGGTAGGCACCGACAGCGCCACCATGTCCTTGGTGCCGCGCGAACTGTTGGCGCCCCAGGTGTTCGAGACGATGCCGCCAGTGGCGGTGAAATCGAGCCCGGCCCAGGTATCAACCCAGACGCCGGTGCGCGGCCACAGCCGCTGGTAAGCCTGGCTCTCGCGCGCCACTTCGCGCAGCGAGACGGTGGCACTGGCCATGGTGTCGCTCGGCAGCGGCGGCACCAGCGTGCCGACCACGCCGGCCGGCAGCGGCAACGCGCCGATCAGGCCGAAGGCCGCCCCGGCCAGGTCGGTATCCGGCCGTGCCTGCGTGACGCCGGCGCTCGTCTGTGTGAAGTCGCGCATGAATGCGACGCCGGCATTGTCGCGCCACATCGGATCGATGCCGTTGACGAAACCGCTCGCATTGCGGTCGGTGTCGGCGATCACGCTGGTGGTTTTCGAGCGGTCGTTGTAGACGCGCGCGGCGATTTCGGAGCGGATCTGCCCGGCGCTCTTGCGATTGGGCGCATTGATGTCGTTGAAACGGCCACCGCCCGTCTCGTACCAGATGGTGCGCTCCCAGGCGGCATAGCGCGAGGCCATATTGGTCGTGTGCTGGACGTCGGTGAACTTGCCGAGCGCGACGATGGCCAGGAACAGCGGCACCAGGAAAAACAGCGCCACCACCACCACTTCGACAAGCGCCTGGCCACGCTGGCGCCGGATCGGGGAACGATTGGTCATCATTGGGCTAACAATGAGGCGGCGCGCTGGGGCTCGGACGGATCGCTCAGGCGCGCTTGCCAGTAGGGGTTGAAGAGATTGGCCATTTCGGCCTTGTTGTCGGCGCGCCGCCAGCCGTTGCGCGTGAAGGCGCCGGAATCCTGTTTCGGGCGGTAGAAGTACGCCTGGGCCGACGACAGGGTGCGCAGGGTATCGCCCTTGAACGCGCTGTCGAGGCGCAGGTCGTTCGCATTGCCGAGGATGGCCGACGAGGTGCGCACGCTGGCGCCTGTCCGCTCCACCTCGACCGACAGCGGCGTCTCGCCACCGTTCACTTCGGGCGACTGGTTCGCCGGCGCGGTGGCCAGCGTGGCCATGTCGCGATAGGTGTCCTGCAGACCGCCGCTGGTGTCCAGGCTGGTCCCGGGGCCCTTCAGGTTGTAGCGCACGAGCGCCGGTACGGCCGCGATGATCAGCGAGTAGCCGTACAGTTTGGTGCTGTCCGGATTGCCTGAAAAGCCGCTGGTCTCGCCATAGTTGCCGCCGCGGCCGGCCACGGCGCCGCCGGAGCCGCCCAGGCCGTGCGACAGGCTCGGATCGGTCAGCGGCACGGTGGTGTACACCACGCCGACGAACGGCACATAAAAACGGCACACATGCACGCCCGCGCCCATGGTGGCGTCAAGCGCCAGCCAGCGCCGCTTGTCGCTGCTCAGGATGGTACCGCCGCCGTGCGCGAAGCCAAACGTGGTGTTCACGGGTGACCCGACGAACAGGCAGGATGCCGACGTCGGGCGGCCCGACCAGGCCGGCAGCGGAATGGAGGTGCGGTTGCGCACGAACCCGTCGGTCGACTTGTCATTGACCACGACGTTGGCGAAGCGGTCAGCCGGGGCCGACTTGTCGTTGGCCCGGTATTCCTTGGTGTAGTCGTTCTTCCACTTGTTGATCTGGACCAGCGTAGTAACGGTCTGGAAACTGCCGGTGCTCAGCGACGCTTGCGGGTCATTCTTTTTCACCACGTCGTTCACGATGAACATGACGTTGGCGGCAGTGGCCGTATGGTGCAGTTTCTGCGCGTTTGCAAAGGCGCGGATCAGGATGTTGAGCGACTTGACGGCCGGCGCGGCGATCTTGCCGTACGCAGTGTTGACCGTTTCGATCGGCGAGCGCTTGCCGGCCGTCCATGCCGGCTTGCTGCTTGGTATCAGGGACTGGAGGTTCTGCACGAAGTCGTTCAGGCGTGCATGGGTGCTGGCGGCATCCTCGAGATACGAATCGAGGCTGACCAACTGCGCGACAGCGACCTGATTGGCCACCATCGCGCGATTCGAATATGCAGCGAAATTGTGATCGCGTGCCAGCATCACGGCGCCGCTGTAGGCGCCGGCATCGGCCGCATTTTGCAACTGGGTCTTGTTGTTGGCGAGCATGCCGCTGTTAAACAGCAGCAGCCCGACCAGGGCGGCGGCGCCGGCAAAGAGCAGGCACAGCACCATGGCCTGGCCTGTCTGCGCCGGCGCGCGCAGGTAACGATCGCCTTGAACCAACATCATCCCCTATCGCCTTATTTCGCGTCGTTGTCCTTGTTGAACTCGGACATGCCTTTGACGGTGTTGCTGCGCGTGGCTGCGTTGGCCGAGGCGGCACCGGCGGCCGTGATCTGCGCCTGCGAGGTTTTACCGGACATCTCTTTGGCCAGGCCTGCGGTCTGGTTACGGACGGTCTGGCCGAAGGTGCTGTAGACACCGATGGCAGCGACTGCGATGAGGGCAACGATGATGACGTATTCCATCATGCCCTGGCCCTGTTGCTTGCGTTTGAATGTGAATTGCATGGCTTTCTCCTTGGATTGATAAAAAGTGCTGCATTAACTGGCGAGCCATCTGGCCGCCTGTGGTGAATTACTTTGCGTCATTACCGTAGTTGTAGCCTCCCATACCTTGCTTCTGGGGATCGTTGGCGCGACCGGCAGCCGCATTGGATGCATTAGCCGCCGCTTCCACTGACGCCTTCTTGCCCGATACTTCTTGCGCCATGCCTGCAGTTTGAATACGGACGGTTTGACCGAACGCTGAATAAATACCGATTGCCGCCACGGCAATAAGGGCAACGATGATTACATACTCCATCATGCCCTGGCCTTTCTGTCGGAGAGGTCTCATGACTATACCAATTTAAAAATATTAATTTATGATCAATCGATGTAAAGACAGCAAGAATTTTATAGGCAAATTGAGTGTGATAATTAAAATCGACATTCTTTTTTATAAAAATTTCTAAATCAAAAGTCAGATTGTGATAAATGTTTTTATGGAGAAACAAAAATTACGAAATAAAACATTTCCCTAAAAAAACTTATTCTTATTTCACCTTAGGAAGAGCTAATGAATTGAGTGTTAGAAATGAAGAAAGTCTTTATAAATAATAATAATTTCCAGAAGTACCCAATAAATGCTTTGAAATAACGTATTAATTTAGAGACATTCTTATTTGACTATTTAGTCATTTAAGGGCGGCTATGCGGATTGGATAAGAATAGGGTTGGAAATTGAGTGTATGAGAGTATTGGATATATTCAGGCTCAGTTATGGAACAGAAGACTCACAGTCCTAGATCGCAGATTGCCTTCTCAAGTTATATAGTCATCGCAGGATTTCAGCTACGTACTGATCATCCAGTAACTTTTCGGAGCAGCATGGGGCCAGTTGGGCTTTGTTGAGCAAATCGGGCGAAGGCCGAGCTAACGCTATTTGCAGCTAGTTTTACAACACTGGAACCGTAACCGGCCTGCCCAGTCGAGTAAAGCGGTTGAGCACAGCGGCTCGCACTTGCAGCTCGGCGACTTGACGGTCGAAGTCACGTGCCATGACGCGTTCACCCAGCAGCTTGAAGCAACGCATCTTGGTTTCTACAAGGCTGCGTCGATGATATCCACTCCACTTTTTCCAGATCGCTCGGCCCAGCCTGCGCGTTGCCTGCAGGATATCGTTACGCGCATCCGCACCACGGCGATTCGTCTTCCACGGCTTGGCGTTCTTGCGTGTCGGGATGATGGCAACCGCGGCGCGAGAAGCGATGGCCTCATGGCAGTCTTTCGTGTCGTATGCACCATCGCCACTGACACTAGCAATACGCTCGCCGACAGGAATCTGATCCAGCAGCCGTGGCAGGATGGGGGCGTCACCGATACTGTTGTCGGTCACTTCCATGGCCCGAATCTCGAGCGTGAAGGCGTCGATCCCAAGGTGCACGTTGCGCGGTTCTGTCGCATTAGCGGACACCGACGGGGTAATCGGGTAGACTGCGGCGCCCGAACCTAGGACGAATCGACATGCTCAACTTCAAAGGGATGCGCTTTCCTATCGACGTGATCCTGGTCTGCATCCGCTGGTATGCGGCCTACCCGTTGAGCTACCGACACCTTGAGGAAATAATGGAAGAGCGCGGGGTGTCGGTCGACCATTCGTCGATCAATCGTTGGGCGATCCGTTTCCTGCCGCTTATCGAGAAGATGGCTCGGAAACACAAGCGCCCGGTCAGCGGCAGCTGGCGCATGGATGAGACGTATATCAAAGTCAAGGGCGTCTGGAAATACCTCTACCGCGCTGTCGACAAGCAGGGCAAGACCGTCGACTTCCAGCTGGCGACAAAGCGCGACATGGCTGCGGCGAAGCGCTTCTTCGACAAGGCCATGGGAGCGAACGGTGATCCGAACAAGGTCGATGGACAAGAGCGGCGCCCACAAGGCGGCCATGGATGCGGTCAACGCCTGCCGCGACGTACCGATCCTGGTGCGCCAAGTGAAATACCTCAACAACATCGTCGAGCAGGACCATCGCGCCATCAAGAGGGTGACCAGGCCGATGCTCAACTTCAAATCGTTTCAGTCTGCCGGCTCCGTGCTCGCCGGTATCGAGCTAATGCACATGATCCGGAAGGACCAGTTCGCCGCCGATGACGCTGCGCCCATGTCATTTGCCGACCAGTTCTATGGGTTAGCAGGACAAGTCCGTCCAGTGTAAGGCGGGGTCATGCTCGGCATGCAAAAAATCCTTGCTAAGCTCAACAACGCGACAGAACCGACGGTCTTGCCCTGCTTGTCGACGGCGCGGTAGAAATATTTTCAGACACCCTTGACCTTGATGTAGGTCTCATCCATGCGCCAGCGGCCGCCGACCGGGCGCTTATGTTTTCGGGCCATCTTCTCGATGAGCGGCAGGAAACGAATCGCCCACCGGTTGATCGACGAATGGTCGACCGACACGCCGCGCTCTTCCATGATCTCCTCGAGGTGCCGGTAGCTCAGTGGGTAGGCCGCATACCAACGGATGCAGCCCAGGATCACATCGATCGGAAAGCGCATACCTTTGAAGTTGAGCATGTCGACTCGTCGTGGATTCGGGTAACACAGTTTAGCCGACCGGTCCGCCGACGTTTGCTAATGCGACGGAACGGAGAGAGCCATAGTTCACGCGGTAGGAGCCAGAAGTCGGGCGTCTAGCCAAACGCAGACGCTGTGATGCATGCGGCGGCGCCAACGAGCTTTCGAAGGAAACGACGGGGCGCAGGCAATAAGATGTCGGACTCGCCCGCCACGGCACAAAATTTTAGCCGTTCCGCATTTCTTCAATACTTCGCAGCAGCATCCTTCTCGGCCAGCTTGCGGTTCGTACCCTTGCCCGTGGCAATGTTGAGCTTGAAACGCAGCACTGCACTTCGGAGGTGCTAGCGCCGGGCCTTCCTTGGCTCACGATCGAATACGTTGGTACTCGAATCTGTGTGCTTGAACGTGCTTCTGGAAGGGAGTCTTTGCATCCTTGCGGAGATGCGCTTAGCCGCGCTCAAGCAGGGTAAGCATTTGGTGAACGATGGCCCTTTTTCTACAGGAGCCTGCAACTTAACGAGCACGCCACGTGCCCCCGGATATAGACCAATACCACGTCGATCGGAAAGCGCATCTCGTTAAAATTGATCATTCCGATTTGTCTTGTATTCGGCACTATAGTTATTAGACCAACCTCGATTTGCTCGCTAATTTAACAGAGTGCTTTTTTTAATGTTTGCACTGGCTTGTCGGCGTCGCAACTATCTGCAGCTTGCTAGCCATAGGAAGCGTTATAGAGTCCATCCGCTGTTGACTTGCGCGATGAGAATCGCGGATTAATATAGGTCTTGCAGTTGAACTTTCTTAAACCTATGGAGCAAAAAATGGATTTTCTTTACGCAATTTTGGATTTAACTTTCGCGCAACTAGTCGTAGCGGGAGCAATCGTTCTTTTAATTTTTAGTGGCCCTACAATCATCACTGAAGAAGAAGACGACAATAGCGATTACGAAAATGCGAGCTGGAACCCTGCCAGCGTTAACTATAACGAATAATTTTTAGATGCCGTAGCACTGGGTAGGTAAGTCCGTTAAAAGCTGGCTTGCAGAACCTACCCATACTGCACGACCCTCTCTGAACGTACCAATGTAGGTTTGGGAGCAACTAAAAATTTATACTTAAATCAAGGACCACTGACTTGAATTCGTGGCTCCTCGATCACATGCACTGGAGGAAAAATTGACCCTAGCTACACGAATAAAACGCATTGGACGTTTATCCATCGCGCCGATTAAAGGATTTTTTAAGGCTCCGTGGAAGTCGCTAGTCGATCCCACGCCACGCTTTGATCCCAAGCACACTAACCTTTGGGCTCATCTGAAGGAAGTGGCTCGCAAAGACACTATTCTTTTCTTTGAACCCTTTATCTCTGCAATCAGAGAGTTCAGGGAGGAGCTTGCAAAGCCGTACGATCCAAAACCTAAGAAAGGTGGCAATGAAAACGACTAGTTATACCTGATTTATTGAAATCTGAGGCAGCCATAAAATGAGGGAATAACAATGCGAGGTCATACCTGCAACATCTCAGGTATGGCCTGCTTGAAATTTTCGCATGCTACCTTTTACCTGATTCTTTAGATTTTCGAAAAAGTGCGCGAACCTTATTCAATTGCTTCAGACACGGCAGGCTGAGTAGCTATTCTAGCTTCTAAAGGTTGCCTCGTTTACCTATTGCTAAATCAACAATTCCCGCGTGAAATTCCTAACTAGACCTAAGCCCGAAGATAGTTCATATCTCTAAATTTTAGCTCAGTTGTAAATTCTGATGACAATTCAAAGATAAGCGACCCTGCGGATCTGTCAAGATTTTTCGAATAAAGACGTTTAGTTTTCCTGAAAATTTAATTTCCATGAGTTTTTTTTGAGCACTCAACGGCTTCGAAAATACTGCTTTTCGTGCTCGATCAGCGACAGGTTATTGCTACAGCTGTGCTGGCACTTTGGATTGTCGAGCGTTCCGATATAAGAAAAAATACCCTGCTTGTTTCTCTACCGCGCAATACGTTTTACTTGGAAGTCGTTCGCGCTTGAACAGTTGGAAGAGCTCTTGGCAATGTTGGCATTGTGGAAATCTCCACGTCAGAAGATGCTCTGCTAAAGATATTGCTCCTCGGAAAATTGCGCCGATTATAACTTTTTGAACGGACCATTCCAACTAACATAGAAAATTGGTCGGCAACCGACATGGCATCGGCCGTTGATTGCGAACTGGCCCTTGCGGATCATGCGGATCAGTTTGATGCCAACGAGCACAAAGCCGGCGGTGCGAAATGACTTGAAATTGAGCATCGGCCTAGTTACCCGCTTGACGGCGCGGTGGTCGTTTTCAACAATGTTTTGAGGTATTTAACTTGGCGCATAAGGATCAGCACGTCGCCGCCCGCGTTGATTGCATTCATAGCAGCCTTGTTGACACCGCTCTTGTCCATCGCGACTTTGTTTGGATCGCCGTTCGCTCCCGTAGCCTTGTCGAAGAAGTGCTTCTCCACGGCCATATCACGCTTCGCCGTCAACAGGAAGTCGACGGTCTCGCCATGTTTGTCGACGGCGCGGTAGAGGTATTTCCGTACGCCCTTGACCCTGATGTAGGTCTCATCCATCCGCCAGCTGCCGCCGACCGGCCGCTTGTATTTTCGGACCATTTTCTCGATGAGCGGCAGGAAACGAATCGCCCACCGGTTGATCGACAGATGGTCGACCGACACGCCGCGCTCTTGCATGATCTCCTCGAGGTGCCGGTAGCTAAGCGAATAGGCCGCGTACCAGCGGATGCAGACTAGGATCACATTGATCGGAAAGCGTGTCCCCTTGAAGTTGAGCATGCCGAGTCATCCTGGATTGGGCACTGCAGTTTACCCCACCGGCTCGCTAGGATTCGCTAATGCGACGGAACCCGGCGCATGCTCCTAGACTTGCAAGCTAAAGTTGATCGCCTGGAGGACCTCGCCCGCCCATATGAGATGCCTAGCAGTGCCTCAGCTGCCACCTGCTCGATATGAATCATCTCCGATGAGGAACAGTTACTTTTCGATGCGTTGATTTCGGCTGACCATTCACTGCACAAGCTAATGCACAGCCCCTTGCGGAGGTGGCAGAGGACAACATGGGGCCGTTTCTGCGCACTTTCACGGTGCTGTGTAAGGAAGTATTTGGATTCTTCGATAACGCTCCCCAGCGCGCGCACGCGCAAGAAAGCCTCGGGAATTAACGGGCATCTAGGGAAGCGCTGATTTATTCAAGCGCGAGCGTTTCCGACCGCGGCCAGACCTGAGACAATACTCGCACTTTCACCGCATCACCATCAATCATGCAAAAGAGTTTTTCTGACCTTGAGTACGCCG
>Ga0308164_10000778_pt1 | contig 44142 bp, 46 predicted proteins | sample PhyTR2_FD_201031 | JGI IMG/M metagenome (GOLD analysis project Ga0308164, IMG submission 201031) | Phyllosphere microbial communities from UC Gill Tract Community Farm, Albany, California, United States - DLSLT.R2 | ecosystem: Host-associated > Plants > Phyllosphere > Unclassified | place: USA...
CGTGCCTCCATCCGAGCGTCCGAGGGACTTCCAGCCGGCCCGCTCGGCGATGTCCATGCGGATAGCCGCCGCAGCCGCGCGCGGGACGCAGGGCATCGGCGGCTGAACCACCCCGCCCTCCCCCTACGGGGAGGAGTGGTTTTGAAGAATCCGATCTGCCAGCCTATTCATCCAGTTCATCAATGATAACCACGATCCTAGTCCGGAACGATCTGCTAGCAATCATATGCTCACGCAGGTCAGAATAGGCCTTATCCACCTTGTCATATGTTTTTTCTAGGGACTTTTCCGGATGGCTAGCATATATTTCACCAGACACTAGCAGATCTACATTGCTAGAATGCACTGTGATCGTGGCCTCGGATCCCACGTTGCCCTCATCCTCACTTATGCGAACTACGTCGCTAAGCAGATCGCCGCCATTACCGGCTTCAAGAGATAATTTGCGCACCAGACGCCCACCGGCAGCAATCGCCAAATCTACTAGGATATGGACGATAACTTCTTGAGCCAAATGCGGGAGAACATCGACAGACATCGCAAAAATCGACATCATCGGTTTGCCGACTTGAATACCCGACCTTGTCGCGATATCCAGATCCATGTAGCTTTTCGCGCCAAAATTGGCATTCATTATGCGGATGGCGTCAGCATCCTTTGTCTCCACAATGATCCTAACCGGGGTGTCCATAATCACTCTCCTGTCTAAGTTATCGGCTAGAATCCTCAGAAACAGAACACGTTCCCACCATCCAAAGGATGACGCGGATCGAATGATGAATGCTAAATTTCAGGCCAATCACCCGTATGCAACCGGTTGCCCGACAATCGTCTCGATGATACGACCATCCTACAAAGGGGTGGAAAATGATTCTCAAGGAAGCATCAGGCCGTGACGACGACATCCGTGAGATAGAGCGTCTCGCCACAATGAATCCGCGCATCCGGGACAAGGCCGAGAGCGAGATCCGCAAGATCCGCTCGGGCCTGAGCGGAGAGGACTCCGCAGCTCACTTCCTTGATCGCGAATTTCGCGATTCCAAGCGCGTCGCGGTCCTTCACGACATCCGGATAGACGCAGGCGATGGCGATTTCGCCCAGATCGACCACCTTCTCATCCATCGCATCCAAGGCACCGCCTGGATCCTCGAGACCAAGAACTACGCCGGCGACATGTCGTGCGACGAGCACGGTGACTGGGTGGTGTTCTACAACCGTCGGCCAACCGCCATCCCTTCCCCCGTTGAGCAGGCCAAGCGACAGGCGATCGTCCTCGAGCGGTGGCTCAAGCGGAACGAGATCAAGGGGATCTCCAGGATCAATACGGTGGTCCTCACCAACCCCCGGGCCCGCATCACCCGCAAGCACCTGAAGGCTGACGATCACGTCGTGAAGTCCGACAATTTCGCCCGCTGGTATCAGGAGCAGGTGGACGGAATCGGCGCCGGAACTGCGCTGGCCATGATGGGCCGATTCCTCGTCTCTGGCATGGACGAGATGCAGCTCCGCATGCTTGGGCGCCGGATCAGCGAGGCACACCAGCCGGCATCCTTCGACTGGGCGGCGAGACTCAAGGTTTCCCAAAACGGTCCTACGGAGCGAACTGCTCCAGTGCCAGCTCCGGTAACTTCTCCGGTCAAGAAGCTCGCTCCACTCGTGCAGGCCATCGCGGGTACACGACGTTCCACGTCAAAGCCTGCACCGGTGGGAGACGACAAAGGACAGGTGGCAACCCCGCTAGGCATCATCAAGACCCAGGCTCTCGAGGACGGCCGGGTGGCTCTTCGGCACGACCGGGACGACCGACTGTCCGAGGCCCTCTCAAACGCCTGCAAGGGACGCGGACAGTGGAATCCGCGGTACAAGAACTGGATAGTCAAGGCAGATGACCTGTCTGCCATCCTCGCAGCCGTGCGCTGAGGATAGCATGCCAATCATCATCTTCCAGGTTGCCATCATCCTCTCGCTGGTGGTGGCGCGCGGCTTCTCCAAGAAGGCGTTAACTACCGTCGCGGTGTGCTGGTCGGTGTTCACGCTGATCATGGTGTTCATGCCATGGCTTATGATCCTTCAGCTGGCCATTATTTGGGGCACCTACGCAGTGATTTCGCCCAAGGACCAGGCAAAATAGCGGATGCCATCTGAGACGACATCTTGCGCCCGGATCGCAGAACCAAGGCCAAGGGCCTGAGACGTGTCAACACTGACAATCCTCGCAGCAGGCATCGCCGCCTGTCTTCTGGTACTCATCATACGGGCCGTCGCTGGACGTGAGGGCGACGCAGCGCAAACGCGCGAGCCAACCTATCGTGAACGTCTCATCGAATGGCGGTCCAGTTGGGGCCCGGATCTCGAGGGCGCCGGCTGGATAGCCAAGGGCGCAATCGCCAAGGTGGTCAAGGAGAAGCCTCCACCATCAGCACCTTCAAACATTGACACCACGGTCCACAGCATCCCCCGTGACATCGAGGATGCCATAGAGACCGAGTTCAAAGCCCATAACAAGCTGTTCCGCAAGGCTCAGCGCGAGAGGCTCAAGGGCTTCTTCGACACCGTCGAGAAGAACCCACTCACCGACGAGCAGATCGAGGCGTGCATCTGCATGGACGACAACGTCCAGATCGTCGCCGCTGCCGGGTCAGGCAAGACATCCACCATGGTCGCCAAGGCCGGTTACGCGCTTCACGAGGGCTTGGTGAAGCCGTCCGAGATCCTGATGCTGGCATTCAACAAGGACGCAGCACAGGAGCTGCGCGACCGTGTGGACTCCAGACTGTCCGGCTTCGCCGGGATAGAAGATGTCACCGCCAAGACGTTCAACTCGTTCGGCCTGTCCGTGATCGGCGAGGCGACCGGGCGAAAGCCGACGATACCGAAGTGGGTCGTGGATCCTGGCGAGGATCTAAGGATGATCTCCACCATCATCGACAATCTGTCCGATAGGAGCATGACCTTCGCCTTGAAGTGGGCTCTCTACCGGACGGTCTACGCACGCGACATCGGATCCGCTGGAGCCGCCGAGAAGCCGGACGCCTACAAGAAGGGCCGGTTCGGATTCCGTGCTGCCAGCGGACATCTGGTCAAGAGCCTCGAGGAACTCGTGATCGCCAACTGGCTCTACCTCAACCAGGTCGAGTTCGAATACGAGAGACGCTACGAGCACGACACGGTCAACAGCCGGCACGCGCAGTACCGGCCGGACTTCTACTATCCCCAGATCAGCCTATACCACGAGCACTTCGCACTGGACGAACAGGGGCGTGCGCCGCCCCACTTCGCGAACTACGTGGACGGGGTCACGTGGAAGCGCGCCCTTCACGCCGAAAAGGGGACCAAACTGTTCGAGACGCAGTCGCACCAGATGCGCAATGGTGCGGGCCTGCGGGCACTAAAGACCGAGTTGCGCCGCAGGGGAGTCGTCCTCCAGCCTGATGGCAACAGGGAATCAAAGGTCCCGCCGCTCATAGACAACCAGGGCATGGCGAAGCTCATCCGCACATTCCAGCAGCATGTGAAGAGCAACGGATTGGACAGAGATCAACTCCGCACCGCTACAAGGAGGCATGCTTCGATAGGATACGGGCCGCGGGTGAACCTGTTCCTATCCATCTACGAGGACGTCTCCCGCGAGTGGGAGGAGCGCCTGCGGGCGGAGGAGGGCGTGGACTTCGAGGACATGCTCGTGATGGCCGCACGGCTGATCGAGGATGGACAGTACAGCAGCCCCTACACCATGGTCCTCGCCGACGAATTCCAGGACAGCTCGCGATCGCGCGTCAGGCTGCTCAAGGCACTGGCGGGAGCAGCTGAGGACGTCCACCTGTGCGTTGTCGGGGACGACTGGCAGGGCATCAACCGCTTCGCCGGTGCCGACATCTCGGTGATGACTGAATTCGAGCGGCACTTCGCCAACTCGACCCGCCTGGCACTCGGCACCACGTTCCGATGCCCGCAGGAGCTCTGCGACGCCTCCAGCCAGTTCGTCCAGGCCAACCCTGCGCAGATCAGGAAGACGGTCAGGACAACCAACAGGCGCAAGGGCAACGTCCTGGTGGCGTTCGGCTTCCAGGAGAAGGAGAGCGCACCGCGGCATCTTGAAAAGCGCCTCTCGCGCCTGCATCAAGCGCAGCAAGGAGAAGCATCTGATGCAGGGAAGCTCCGCGTCCTCATCCTCGGACGATACCGGAAGGACGAGCCCGCATCTCTCAGGCTATGGCAGCGACGCTTCGGATCTGCGCTCGACATCGACTTCCGCACCGTCCACCGCTCCAAGGGTCTAGAGGCTGACTACGTCGTGATCCTCAGTATAGTAGAGCAGGACGAGGGACGCAGCTTCCCCAGCAGCATGGAGGACGACCCGCTTCTGCAGATCCCGATGCCCGATCCAGACCCCTACCCGTTCGCCGAGGAGCGACGCCTGTTCTACGTTGCGCTCACGCGTGCACGGCGACAGGTCTGGATCTACACCGAGCTGGCGCAGCCGTCCCGATTCCTGCGGGAACTCCAGGACAATGGGCGCCTGCATATCAAGCCGATGGACGGCGAGCCGCCGGAGCATTGCCCGAAGTGCCAGGTCGGGAGTGTGCGGGTGCGCGAGGGGCAGTATGGGCTATTCGAGGCATGCACGAGCTTCCCGCAGTGCGACTTGAGGCGTAGCCTGAAGCAGGACGTCCCAGGGGAAACTAAAGCACAGACGGGACAGGCAACGACATCACCAAGCGTGACAAGCGCTCAGCCTGCCGACGGGCAAATCGTGTTCCTGGCACCCTCGGAGCGGCGTTACGACAAACCAATCAACGCAAACTGGTGACCCAAGGCATCAGGCCCGCCCTCCTGTTTCGGGGAGGGGCGGTTGGTGGGCTGCAACTCAGGTAATATGTCATCCTGAAATAAAGGGGGGGTAAGACAAAATGTTAAAGAAAATGTTTGGTTTGTCAGCGATCTTCTCGCTAGCCTGCGGTTGCATCATGCCGCCGGCTGCGGCGTCTCAGGCCTCCTATGTGGAAACTGCGAGAACAGGTGACGATACATGGCACATGTCGCTTGATCGTATTGAGATAAATGGGGATTTCGTCCGAACATGGTTCAAAATCGATCCATATATTGACAAGGACCAACCGCGTATCAAAACAATGAGGACGTGGGAAATGTTCGACTGCGTAAATAAGACTAGCGCAACTCTTCAGTGGTTTTCCTATGACGCTAAGGGCAGGGTCGTTCTTAGTAATGAGATACCGGCTGAAGAGATCGCAATGAAGCCCGTAATTCCTGAATCCGTGTCTGACGCAAACCTACAGGGGGCGTGCCTGGTCCGGTCAATGCGACAAAAATCAAAGGAATAAGAGTTTAATGCATTTCCACACATTTGTACTATTTATCAATAAGGTTGTCTTCGAATAATGTAAGACTGTTGGATTGTTAACACCTTAGGAATGAACAGTTCACGCAAAAATGATAAGGTCTCCTCAATACACTGTTTGGATAATCAACGTGGTAAGACAATACATATCAAGCGCGATCGGGATTGACTCGGATGATTATCTTGATCTCTTCGAGGATCTAAAGGTGCGTCCACAAATAGGGCGGCACCTGGGAGTTTCAGTCGTCGCCATACAATCATTCATCGATGGAGTGGACCGCAACTCATATGATCCTATTTCTGAGGAGATGGCGATCCTCTCACGGGAGTTTGTTCGGCTTCGAGAGAGGTCAGGCAAGGAAGGAGCAATGGCTTTCATCATCGGGGTGATGCTGGGCATGGCTCTAAAACGCCAAAGCTAGGGATAACAACCAAACCTGGGCACAGACTCGGACGCGGTTTGACGTCCCTTAGCAATGCACTTGATCAGCCGCGACCTACCATCCTACAACGCTACCCATGAGCGATTTCACCGTCACCACCATCGTCAACGAGCTGCGCCGGCGGTTGATCGACATCGGGCGCGGCAATGCGCTTATCCACTTCCCGCCGAAGCCCGGCTTGCGCAAGGCGGTGCGCCTCATAGACGACTCGATCAACCATGTGCATTCGGTGCTCACGGAGTGCGCCGTTCAGATCATGCCCGAAACGACGCTCCCGAAGGTCTCCGACGATGCCGGTCAGACCGTTCCGCTGCTCAAGGACATGTCAACATCGGGACTGGCCGGGAACGCCCGTCCCTTCCGGCGCATGGCGAAGGCCTTCAAGTCCGCACTGCCCGTCGACGACGTACGATATGATCTCCTAGCCGCGAGCCGCCATCCGGACAGGCTCCAATCCGATCTCCCGACGGAGGAACTGGAATCGAGACTGCTCGGGATCGCGCGGGACCACGCCAGCAGCATGGCCGAGACGGGCGTAGGCATGACCTGCGCGGTGCTCGGCACGCTGGAATGGTCCCAAGCCCCTCAGTCAGCCCAGAACAACATCTCGCCGCTTCTGCTCCTCCCGCTCTCGATCGAGAAGACCGTCCAGCGCAGCCGCCACGTCCATACGCTGCGGTCCGACGAGGGCGAGATGCACACCAATGCCGCCCTACGCGAGGCGCTGCGCAACGACTACGGCATCGAGCTTCCGCATCTCCACGAGGACGAACTTCCAGCCTCCTATCTCGATCGCATAGAGGAGATCGTCTCGGCTACACCTGGATGGAAGGTCCATCGCCATGCGACGGTCGCCCTAATAAAGTCAATGCAGATGGCGATATGGCGCGACCTCGATGTCGAGAAGTGGGATGCCGGCATCGTCACCAACCACCGCCTGCTGCCGACGCTCCTCGGGGTCGAGGCGTGCGAGAACCGGACCGGGTTCTTCGAGGGCGATCACGACGTCCCCGGCCTCATGGACCAATCCCTGGGAAGCGTGCCACCCATCATCTTCGACGCGGACACATCGCAGCACTCCGCCATCATCGATGTGATGACGGGGCACGACGTGGCCATCGAGGGTCCGCCCGGATCGGGTAAGTCGCAGACGATCGCCAACATAATCGCCGCAAGCATCGAGGCCGGCAGGAACATCCTGTTCGTGGCCGAGAAGAAGACCGCGCTCGACGTCGTGGCGGCCAGGCTCCGCGACCGCGGCTTCAGCGACCTCATCCTCGAGCTCCATGGCACCAACGCCAACAAGGCCGAGGTCGCCAAGAGCCTCTACAAGCGCGTCCAGGCATACGCGGGCGAACAGCCGCCGACGCTCATCAAGACGCGCACGGCGATGCGGACCAGGACGTCCGAGCTGCGCGCGCACTTGCGTGCCACAACGTCGATGCTCTCCAGCGGTGCAGATCTTCATGAGGAGATCTGGCGATCCATAGACCTCTCCAGCAGACTAGGCCCGCAGGTAGCCCGAATGGCAGCGCTCATGCCGGAGCCACCGACCAATGCGGACATCGAGGAGATCGGCTGCATTCTGTCCGAACATCTGGAAGCGCATGCAGCAGTCGCCGCGATATGTCCCGAGGATGACGCCTGGTCGTTCGTCCCGGTCAACACGTCACTGGATACCGGTCTCGTCAAGGCACATGCCCTCAGCGTGGCGGCTCTCCTCGATACCATCGATCAGGAAGCTGACGGTCCTCACCTTCATGGATGGGCACCCAATCTCCTCGAATGCCGGGCCTTGCTCTCCCGCAAGCAGGCGCTGGGGTCGGTCAACAGCGACGCACCCTTGCTGGCAACAGTACTGCGGGATGGCAAAAGGATCGCCGAGATCCTGGACGCCGCGTCGGCGGTGAACGAGTCGCGGTCGACCATGGACGCCGTGGACGCGGCACTGGTGGGCATATCCCGGGAGGATATGACCACCATCCTAGAAATCTCTTCCCGGCTTGGCATCCGCGACGGAAATCAACTGGATGACCGGTTGCCGGTGATGGAGGCCGTGTTGAGGCAGGACGCGCAGGTCGCGCGACTCACCTCGCGCGTGCGATCGGTTTTCGCAGGGCGGGCCCTGCCCAGCGTCGGCGAGGTCACGACCACCACTTCGGCACTGCACCGCTACGTGAACGTAGACGAGGACGTGCGGGCCATCAGAACCCTCATTTCCACTCCCGCATGGCAGAACGACATCCAGCGGTTCTCGGACACTCTCGACGCGCTGGATGCCGAGGCTGAGAAGCTGATGGTGCACGTGGATGGCGACGAGGCCCTGCGCGCAGTCCTCAGCGACCTGCAGGCCGACATCGACATCGTCAGAGGAGCCGGCTTCTTCGACAAGATGAAGGCATCATACAAGACGGCCGCCACACGCCTAGCAAGGCTGCTGGTAAATCCTTCCGCCGACGTTGAGATCGCGGCCCGGAGAGCGGCGGACGTCATCTCACTCCGTCAGCGGTATGACGCATGCGTCGAGGATCCGGCGCTACTGCGCGCCGTCCCGCGTGCCTTCTGGGACGACGGCAGACCGGATTTCAAACGACTCGAGGCTGCACGTAAGCAGCTCGACGTGCTAACAGCCGCGATGCGCCGGACCGACGTGGACATGGACGCGCTCAACGGCCTCAGTTCGGTGGAACTGTCGGCGCTAGATATTGACCTCCGCGAGCTCGTTGTCTCGATGGAAGGTGCCAGCGACGACATCGTCTGGGAGGTGCACGCGGAGCGCGCAAGAACCGGGATCGAACAGGCCAGGCGCCTGCAGAAAATCCTGAAGCGGACCCGCCTGGACGGAGACACATCGCTGGTCCACTCCCTCTTAAACATGATGGACCAGCATCGCGATCACTCCGACGCTCATAATCGCATCACCGTGACCTCCCCCGCGCCGGAAGTCGAACTGAGACGTGCAGCCATCGAAGCAGGCATTCTCCAGGCGTCGGGGCTGCCCCAGGAAGTCATCGCAGATGTGCTGGCATGCACCGACGCCCCGGCACGCATCTCGGGAATCGTCAGGGCTATCGAGATGCGCTCTAACCAAATCGAAGAGGCCGTCGAGGCGATGGGTGCGCTCTCAGGACTGATCGGGATATCCATAGAGCAGGCGACGGGCGGAAATCCCGAGCGCGTATCCACATGGGCCGGAGTTTCAGGACGGCTCTCGGCACTCGACGCTGGACATGATGCATATGACGCGCGTGTTCGCCTTGCCCTTTCAAGTCGGGCCATCGGGGACGCCCGACTCGAGCAGATCGTCGATTACCTGATAAAAGCAGGAGCCAAGCCTGACGAGGCCGCCGATGCATACGTCTACCGCTCTGCCCGGAGCATCGCCCATGACGGCATCACAGCCAGGGAGGAATTCACGAAACGTCCCCGTCCACATCACCAGACGCTCGATCAGGCCCGCACCCAGGTGCGACAGCTGGATGTGGAGCTTCAGGTGCTGGACGCCGAGAACATCGTCAACACCTGCATCGAGATGGCTAGGCGCGTGGAAGGCATAGGCAAGGGGCCGGTCGGGGAATGGACCGAACGTCCCCTGGTCGACCGCGAGATCACCAAGCAGCGCAAGCACGTGCCGATCCGCGAACTGGTACGTCGGGCCTGGGGGGATCTGAGCGCCCTCAAGCCCATATGGCTAATGTCGCCATCAACTGTGGCGCAGTTCCTGCCCCAGGTGGCCGGGATGTTCGATGTCCTCGTGATCGACGAGGCATCCCAGATGCTTCCCGAATACGCCATCGGCGCCATGCTGCGTAGCCGCCAGTCCGTCGTGGTCGGCGATCCCAACCAGATGCCGCCCACCACGACCTTCTCGCGGACTGCAATCGGAGACAACCACGAAGCCGCCGAGGCGGTCGAGGACGTCGAGTCAATCCTGGACATGGCCAACCGCAGCTTCCCGAAGCGGCGGCGGCTGCGCTGGCACTACCGCTCGCAGCATCCATCCTTGATCGCGTTCTCCAACCAGAGGTTCTACAGCGACGAACTGGTCATCTCTCCGAGCGCGGCTCCCAAGGCGGTCGATCTTGGCGTCCACTTCCATCTCGTCGGGAACCCGGCCTACCATTCCGGACTGAACAAGCCGGAGGCCGACGAGGTCGTCAGCGCCGTCGCTGCACTGGTCCGAACGCATCCCCAGCACACCATCGCGGTGGTGGCGATGAACGCCAAGCAGGCGGATTACATCTCCGAGCAGATCGAACTGCTCGAACTGGACGACGACGTCTACAAAGAGCACGTAGCCCTCCATGCAGCGGAATCCGAGAGGACCATCGTTGTCAGCCTCGAGAACTGCCAGGGACATGAACGCGACATAGTGATCCTATCCACGCTGTACGGCCCCGAAGTCGCCGGCGGGAAGGTCGCCCAGCAGTTTGCGGGTATCAACTCGGCGTCCGGTCATCGCCGCCTCAACGTGATGGCCACGCGAGCCAAGCGCGCCGTACACGTCTTCAGCTCCATGCGTGCGGCCGACATTCGTGGCAGCGCCACGAACAGGGGCGTCGACGACCTCAAGGCATATCTCCAATATGCCGAGGACGGGCTGCTGATCGAGAGCGCTGATGGACGCATGGAGCCAGAGAGCGGCTTCGAACGTGTCGTCGGGGAAGCGCTTCGCGACGCTGGCTATGGCGTCACCTATCAGGTCGGAGCCAAGGGTTTCCGCATCGACATCGGCGTGACGTGCCACCCAGGAGACACATCCTTCATCGCCGGTATCGAGTGCGATGGCGCCATCTGGCACAGGGGACTGAGCGTCCGAGAGCGCGATCGCATACGGCAGGGGGTCCTCGAGGGCCTCGGATGGCGGATCCACCGCATATGGTCGACCGACTGGTACCATGATCAGAAAGGCGAAACTCGTCGAATGATAGAGTGGCTACGAAAGGTCTCACCCCCAAAGACAACCGAAGTCTCTCAACTTCGCGTTGTGAATGCGGACGAGTAGACTTTCCACGAAACCCGATATGGATTCTTGCGAGGAGCAAATGGGATGGTTGAGGAAAATCAGGAACCGGTGAGAGGCGATCACCAGTGGCCCCGCTCCTGGCTGGCGACCCTGCGGCATGTCTACGCAAACCCCGCCTACATGTTCGCCAGCAGGTGGGCACACGAGACTGGAGGTCCGGGCAAGGGACAGTACGGGGTATTCGAGGACGCCTTCATCAAGAAGGCACTCGGCGACGAGAACGCGCTGAACGACGTGATGAACGTCACGCTCGCGCTCCTGCCGGATGGCTTCCACCAGCGGCTAGCGGACCGGTTCGTCCCCGAGTGTCTTGACCTGTCGACAGCCGTGGACGCCACGCACGACTATCCCCTGCGCTACCGCTATGCGGAGACGGGCGGGGACGTCACGCAGCCCGACCACCTGCACGTTGGACCAGGTGGTATGCTGGGCATCGAACTCAAGGTCCGCGCCAAGTCCAGTGTGAAGCAACTGCTCCACTATGCCGTCCTAGCGATCTGTGAGGAGCGTCTTCACCAGCAGGAGAGCCAGCACCTCCTCATCATCCTGTCACCCAGGGACAGCCTGAGGAAGGCGATGGACGTGCAGATCGGCGATGCTCAGGAGGCGCGTGTGGCCATGCTGGCAGGCGTGGACGACTACCTCGCCGCTTCGTCCCTCCGGCGCAAGTTCGTCACCGCCAAAGAGCTCTCCGGCGTTATCCCCAGGATGACCATCGCACATCTGGGATATGCCGAATTCGTCGCGACGATGAGGGCCGAGGAGGATGGTTCGAGCGGGCCGGCCGTGAGCACGCTCAGGCGCCTGATCGACGGTGCAGAGGCAGAGTTCCGCAGGCATGCCGCGGTCGCCCGCTGTACGATGTAAAGCGGGCGACCTGCCCGGCCTCCTGTTATGGGGAGGACCGGTTGGCGCAAAACATTCTCCGTCCTAAAACAGACCTCAAAAGGGGTCTGTATGAACGAGATGGAAGTAGAAAAGGCGCTGGACGCACTCGCAGATAGTGCAAGCGCAACGCCCGATTTCCTGCGTGATTTCCCTGCCAAGCTAATGGCTGCCTACCAGGCCTCGCCCAGCCAGATCGCTCGGCTGATCAAAGACAACGACGCCCTAAGGGTGAAGGTCGGTAATGGCGACCTACTGAGCCTCGATGGCAACGACATGAATTTCATCTGGCCCAAGCAGATGCACTATCGCTCGGCTACGATCGGCGCCGTACATGATGTCGTCGACCAGGTCGCCGCCAGCCAGAAGCCCAAGGCAATCCCGGGGAAGACGGGGCCTCGCTTCATCGTGTCAACCGACGGTCATGCTTTCGCTGCCGTTGATCTCAGAACAGGCGATCGCTTCAAGGGTGAGACGCTTAACGACCTCGTCGGCGAATATGATTTCCTCCAACCCATGTTCGGTGTGGAGCGCTACACACCGCCCGTCGAACAGGAAGCGGACGTCAAAGCCGCGCGCCACATGCGCGAAATCCATGATGCCATCGTTGCGCATGACGATCGCTGGGGACGCTCGGATCACGCCGAAGCGCTCAACACCTTCATGATCCGGCTGCTCTTCTGCCTGTTCGCCGACGGGTCCGGCGTGTTCCCACCCAAGCACGGCAACGAGAAGCCTTTCGGGCGGATTATGAACCGGCACGCCATGGCCAAGGACGGCACGGATACGAAGGCGGCGCTCGAGAAGGCCTTCCGGGTGCTCGACCTGCCAGAAGCTGATCCTCGCCGCGATGCCAAGGTAGTCGGTGGAAACTTTGCCGACCTCCCCTACGCCAATGGCAAGCTGTTCCAGGCTGAGCTTGCCGTGCCTGCATTCAATGGCCGTGCGCAGCGGGCGTTGCGCCGAGCGCTTGACCTCGACTGGGGCGAGATCAACGCGGACATCTTCGGCTCAATGATCCAGGCGATCGCGGGCGAAGGCGATCGTTCGCACTTCGGGATGCACTACACTTCGGTGCCCAACATCATGAAGGTGCTAGGGCCGTTATTCATCAACCCACTCAAGGAGCAGCTGGCAGCAGCGGGAACAGACCGCCGCAAGCTACAAGCGCTGATCGACCGCATCGGCGGCATCCACGTCTTCGATCCAGCCTGCGGTTCGGGCAACTTCCTCATTATCGCCTATCGCGAACTGCGGGCCATCGAGACGGCCGCCTTGGCGATCATGCACGGCGCACAGCGCCTGGCGATCATCGTGTCATGCGTGCGGCTCGATCACTTCCATGGTATTGATCCAGTAGATTTTGCCTGTAGGACCGCGCGTCTTTCATTGTGGATCAGCCAGATCCAGGCCGACCGCAAGCTGGCAGAGATTGGCGTCGAGCCGCCAGCTATTCTACCGCTGCATGACGCTGGAGATATCCGTCAGGGCAGCGCGCTGAACATTGACTGGAAAGATGTCGTTCCGGCCGGAATCGGAGAAACATACATTGTCGGAAACCCGCCCTATCTGGGCGCAAAGGGTGGAGCTCAGCAGGCCACACACAAAGCCGAGATGGATACTATTTTCGAGGGCAAGTTGCCAACTTGGCGAAACCTAGATTACGTGGCGGCGTGGTTCGTGCTAGCGGCCGATCATATCGCAGCCTGCGGATCGCAGGCTGCGATGGTATCCACAAATTCGATCTGTCAAGGGGAACAGGTGTCAGCGCTGTGGCCGCTTATTAGAAAGCAGAACGTCGAGATCGGTTTCGCCCACACGGGATTTAGATGGGCCAACTCGGCGGCCCATAACGCAGGCGTGGCGTGCATTATCGTCGGGCTGCGTCAGATATCGCGCGAACCCAAGCGCATCTACTCGCGCCAATCGGAGCACGAGAGCACTCAGGCTATTGCACAGAACATCAACTCCTACCTTGTCGACGCACCCGACGTCTCACTCGCAAGCAAGGCTAACGACCTGCCGGTCATGCTCGGGGGTAATATGGCCGCCGATGGCGGAGGTCTTATCCTGTCGCCTGGTGAGAAGACCGCAATCCTCGCATCGAATTCCGAAGCGTCGAGTTTCATCAAGCGCTACATGGGATCGAACGACTTCCTGAACGACGTCGAGCGCTACTGCATCTGGGTACCCGAAGATAGAGTTGACGAGGCTCGTGCCATTTCCTCCCTGTGTGCCCGCTTCGATCTAGTGGAACGTTCAAGACTGGCCTCACCAGCTCCTACCACCAGAGAACGAGCCTCAGCATCGCACCGTTTTATCCAGATACAAGACGCGCTCAAACCCGCGATCTTGATTCCGAGTGTGTCGTCTGAACGGCGTCAGTATCTGCAAGTCGGGTTCGTCGACGCTGATACCATTGTATCGAATACCGCCTTCGCCATCTACAATCCTCCTGTATGGATGCTGGCCCTGCTTTCCACACGGATGCACATGGCGTGGACAAAAGCAGTCGGTGGGCGACTTGAGGATCGCATCCGCTACGCCAACAGGATCGTCTACGACACGTTCGTCCCGCCGCCACTGGATAAACTACGACGAACCACACTCGAGGAATACGCTCTGCGCATCGTCGACGCGAGGCAACCTCATCTGGACGATGGCCGCAGTATCGCCTGGCTCTACAATCCAGAGACAATGCCCGATAACCTATGCGCCGTGCATGATGAACTCGACGAGGAGTTCGAGGGAATGTATGTCGGCCGCCGCTTCAGACATGACGCGGAGCGCCTCGGACACCTATTCCGTCTCCACGCCCGCATGAAGGGATCAACCAAGTGACCGGCCTGTCGCAAACAATCGCCTATTCCGCTACAGGTACCAGTCAGTCATCAGACGTGCTTGGAATGCGCGAGATGCAGCGCCGCGTCTATGCGCGCCGCGACGCGCAGCACATACTCATCAAGTCGCCACCTGCGTCAGGCAAGAGCCGTGCGCTTATGTATCTCGCGCTCGAAAAGCTCAACAAGCAAGGAGTCGGTAAGGCCGTCATAGCGGTTCCCGAGCGTTCGATCGGTGGGTCTTTCATGACCACACGTCTCACTGACGGCGGTTTCCCGTGCGACTGGATCGTTCATCCGCGAAACGACCTGTGCGGCCTCGCCGGCGGGGACAAGGGTAAAACCGAGGCGTTCAAGCGCTTCCTCCTCTCCAACGATCCCGAGGACCGCGTGCTGCTATGCACCCACGCAACACTTCGTTTCGCTTACGACGCCATGGGTCGGGAAGGCGCGGACGGACGTCCACTCGACCACGAACGCGGTCCCGCGAACGCCTTCCACCCCGACAGCGGCTACCGCGAGAGGCTGGAGGACTGCCTGCTCGCCATCGACGAGTTCCACCACACCTCAGCATCCGAGGAGAGCCGGTTAGGCGAGATCGTCCGAGACTTCATCAGAAACGGTCGCCCGCACATCGTCGCGATGACCGGCTCCTACTTCCGCGGCGACCGGGTCCCCGTACTGCGCCCAGAGGACGAAGAACTGTTCACCCGCGTCGTCTACACATATTACGAGCAGCTGTCCGGCTATCGCCACCTGAAGACGCTGGGTCTCGACTACCACTTCTACCATGGTGCCTGGACTGACGCGATCGGCGCGGTCCTCGATACAACCCGCAAGACCATCGTCCATATCCCGTCGGTCAATTCATCGACCTCCACCGGCGACAAGCACGATGAAGTCAACCGCGTCATCGACGTCATGGGGCGGCCGGTCGAGACCGATCCCACCACCGGCTTCATCAAGGTAGAAACGCACGACGGACGCGTGATCACGGTGGCGGACCTCGTTACCGAACACTCGCAGGGTCTGACCCTGCTGTCGCTGCGCACCGCAAAGGAGCGCGACGACATCGACGTCATCATCGCGCTCGGCATGGCCAAGGAGGGCTTCGACTGGATCTGGTGCGAGCACGCGATTACTGTCGGCGTGCGCGGCTCGCTGACCGAGGTCGTGCAGATTATCGGCCGCACGACGCGCGACGCGCCGGACAAGCCCCACGCTCAGTTCACCAACCTCATTGCCGAACCTGATGAGGGCCAGACCGCGGTACGAGATAGCGTCAACGACTATCTGAAGGCGATCGCCGCATCTCTCCTCATGGAGCAGGTCATGGCGCCAAACTTCTCCTTCCGCACCCGCGCGGGCGACGACACGCTGGCAGGCGAGCGCACCATTGCCGGGATCGACATCACTCGGATAGAACCGGCCGATGTGCCCAATCCCTTGCCGCCAGGCGGGGCGTCTACCGGGCCGGTGGTGACAGTCCAAAACATGGGACGGCCGCAGACCGACCGGGGACGGCAGGCCATCGACAACATCGACGAGATCGAGGCGGCGGTGGTTATGGACCCCCGCACTGCTGCGCACGCGCTCAATCCAGATGCCTACCCTGAAGGGCACTACCAGCGCGTTGTGCTGCGCGACATTGTCAACGAGAAGGTCGGTGATCTGGGTGATGCCGACATGACCGTCGTCACAGACACGCTCCTAGCTCGCCAAGAAGTCCGGCGCCGTATCATGCACCAACAGAGTCTCGGCCTTGAGGGCGGCGGCAACGGCGATGGCCATTTTGGTCACAACTCTGAGAAAACCTACGGTCAGCAGCCCGACTATGGGAATAAAAACGGAGACCAGACAACTGGAGGGAAAAACTCACTCCGCTCAATCCTAGACCTCACGCGCAACCTGGACGTCGGCGAGATGGACATCAACCTCATCCGTGACGTGAATCCGTGGCGCGACAGCTATGCCATCCGCTCACGGCAGCTGGGCGAATCGGCGTTGCGCGCAATCCACGACATTATCCGCTCCACCAGGATCGAAATGACCGACGAGGAGGCGGCCGAGCAGTATCCACGTGCCAAGGCATTCGAGATGGCCAACGGCAAGGAGCCGAACATGAACTCGGACAGCCCGGCCGAGCGTCGTATGGCCGAGGCTGTCGCCTACATCAAGAGGCGCCGCCGCGAGCGCGAGCAGGCCCTGCGCGACACCGACGCGGCGGCCGCCGCCGCCAGCGCCGCCGGCGTGTAGAGCCTGGTAATGGCGAATCCCGCAAAGCCCAACGCGCTCAACGCGCTGCTAGATGACCTGATCGCGCGAGACGACCCGCTCACGCGGTCGGTCCCGGCCAAGGTCGTCTGCGTGGACGCGCCCGGCGCCCGCAAGATCGCGCGGTTCGCTGAGATCAACGCATTCGTCGACAGCCATGGACGAACGCCGTCCGACAAGGCGAAGGAGGCGGGTGAGCGCGGCCTCTCCGCCTCCCTGCGTGCAATGCGCGCCAAGCCATCTGACGTCGCGCTCTTGTCAGGATACGACGATCATGGGCTGCTGGGGATCGCGGCGGGCCCGTCCACGCCGCCGCTGACTATGGACCAGCTACTCGAACTGGACGACCCCATGCTCCGGGACGAGGAGAGCTTGTTCCAGCCGCTGCCGGACGTACCAGAACCCGAAGAAGACGCGACGCGGATCCGGAGCGGACCGGACCGCGGCGAGGGCCGGCGCCGTTGCCTGACCTTCGACGCCTGGCGCGGACTATTTGCCAAAATCCGTGCCGACATCAGTGCCGGGCGCCGACGCATCGAACCAGCCAAGGGCAATCGCAACATCGACCGGGGCCACGCCTTCATCTTAAACGGACATGTCGCGATAGTAGTCGAGGTCGCCATGGTGCCGAACGGCGTCGGCGGCCGACATGAGCGGCTGCGCGTCATCTACGACAACGCGACTGAGAGCGATCATCTGCTGGAGTCCTTCCGAAAGGCGCTCATCGACGATCCCGAGAGTCGCCGAATAAGCCACCCAGACGGATCGGTCGGCGGGATGTTCGAGGCACTACCGGACGAGCCGCGGCCCGGGATCGACGGACGCATCTATGTCGCGCGCACTCTCTCCACAGCCACGGAGCTGGCCGACATCGCGCCTCACATCCTCAAGATCGGCCGAACCGGCGGCGAGACCGCACGGCGTATGGCCGGAGCCTCGCGCGATCCAACCTACCTGTTCGCAGCTGTCCAGGTGGTGCGCAGCTACGCGTTGCACGGCTACGATCCGAAAGATGTCGAGAAGGCGCTGCACGCCTTCCTGGCGCCAGCCGCGATGACACTCTCCATGACTGATGGCTTCGGACGTGCCGTAGATGCACGCGAGTGGTTTATGGTAACGCCAGAAATAGTCGACCAAGCAATCGCGCTCGTCGTCGAGCGGCGGCTGGGAGAACACCGCTACGACCCCGAGACCAATAGGATCGCGCAGACGTGACGCAATCACACGATCTTCTCGAAGCACACCGCCGCAGCCTCTCCAACAAGGCGCGCTACAACTTCGATTCAGATATGCGCCAATGGCTCGCTTGGCATGGTCACGACAACACTTTCAACGCTGCCGACCCCTGCGAGGTGCGCAATTTCATTCTCTACTGCGCTACTACCGGCTTCAACCGCGGACCGCTCAAGCTCCCCTCCATCTCCCACCTGCTGTCGTCAATCGCCAGTCTCCACGTCCGCGTCCTGGAGGCGTCCGATCCAACCAAGAGCATAATCGTCAAGGGCGAGATGAAACATCTACGGCGTCATTTGGGCACAGTGCAGGACCAGGCAGTCGCACTACGTGCCCGGGATGACGTGCCGCTGCCCAACTGGTCGCCAGCGCGCCGCCACGGCATTGCCGTGCCCTCCATCGCCAAGCTGCGCGCCAGTTGCGACACAACCACGCCACGCGGTCTGCGCGATCGCGTCCTGCTCGGACTCGGCGAGGATCTCGGTCGCCGCAACCAGGATTTCCACCTCTTCGACGATGGCGATATCACGCGCCGATCCGACGGCCGCGGTGGCGCGCTCATCCGCCGGTCCAAAACTGATCAGCGCGGCGAGGGCAGGGCGAAGATCGTCAGTGCCCGAACGATCAACGACGTGGATGCATGGAAGGGCTGGAAGGCGGAAAATGCGCCTGAGGCATCCGAAGCGATGCTCGTTGGCATCGACCAGACCAACAAGGTCGGAGATCGGCTCTCACCGTCTGGGATCAACTACGTCCTCCGCAGGATCGTCGTCGATGCTATCATGACGGATCATCCCGATGTGATGACCGATGTCGCGTGGGAGGTGGCCAAGGAGGTCAGCAGCCACAGCTTCCGCGTAGGGCTTGCCCAGGACGGTGTGGCTGCCAACGAGGACGTTCGCCCCATCTGCGATCGCGGTGACTGGGAGCAGGAGGTGCGGGTGCTCGCCTACTCCCGCAACCTTGATCCAGCGTCTGGAGCTGTCGCCCGGCTGCGATCGCTAGTCCCACTGCGCTGAACCACCCATTCCCGCCCCGGCGGGGAGCAGTGGTTGCCCAATCAGTGGACCACTGATATGTCATCCTGAAAGGGGTGGAAGATGCGTTATATGTGGGTGCCTGCGGCCTTTGCCATCATGGCAGCCGTTCCTGTGCAGGCCGAAAATTCAGATGAGACATCAAAACAAAAAATGGATGCCATCCTAGAGAAGATGACCAACGAGGCCACAGAGCAATATCTAGAGCAACGGCAACGGCACGCTGAGGAGGCCCGTAAAAGACAGGAATCCCTGAGCCACGCCCCCGAGTACGAATTGGAGGGGTATAATAGAGCTGCTGCCGACGATGCGGGCACAGTTTCTGGAAACATGACGACAGAGGACTGGGACCTGCTCGATGACCCAATACGTCTACAATACTACAACAAGGGCAGCAATCGATACCAACGTGAATTAGCTGCACGCCAAGAAAAAATTGAATTGATCTGGCAGTTGGTTGGCTGGATCCTAGCTATCGCTGCATTAGTCATAGCTTATCGCTATCTCCGACGCTCCCTCATCCCTCGCATTCACGCCATGATTTCAGCTCCAACCGGGGTAAAGATTATGAAGCGGAAACTCCTGCCGGGATACTCAGCCGCAGATGAATTGCATAAGTGGCGCAGGCTAAGGGATGATGACACCATCAGCGAGGATGAGTTTCAGGCCGCGCGCGCTGAGATCTTAGGGACAGGAGAGGTGCGGCAACCGCACAACCCATCGAGGCCATGAGCCGTCGATCTGGTCAATTGCAGTCAAAAAATAGGCGGTCCGACATGTCCTATCCGGCGCACCCAATCCCCACTATGGAGCAACTCAGCAGCGGCGAACTCGAGCCCACCGGCCAAATGTTCAAAGGCGCCGTCGGCGCATACCGAATGGCACTTTGGCACGGTGTTGCGATGGCGCTGGTTTTCCAGTGGTCAGAGACACTGGGCATGTTGGACAACGCTCCAGATACCTTCCTGGGCATGGCGGCGCAGGCAGCGGGCTTCGCCTTCTTCCAGGCTCTGTGGTCCAGTTGGTATATCCGGCGGCACCGCAAACCCACCATCGCACAGCTGGAATATCTGGCCGACCTGGTGCGGGACGATCCATCGCTCGCCCATAAGGTCGCGCGATTCGGCGATAGCGATTTCACCTTCTTCAAGGTGCAGCAGTTCATCCTGAAAAATTCTGCCAAGGCCAATGAAACGCGCATGGATGCGGCACTCGATCGGCTCGACGCTGCAGTTGAGGGGCGAGCTTCAGCGGCACGCTAGCCATGCCAGTCTTCGCGGGGGGATCAGTTGAGTTACACACCTCGACTGATCTCTGAGACAATGAGATCTCAAGCCAAACGAGGATCGTTTTATTATGAAGACATTCCCGTTCCTTATTCTTATCGCGGCATACGCTCTTGCATCATGCGGAACATCCAATCCCACTCGGGATGCAGAAAAGTACGCCAGAGACATCGCCAAACAAGAGGTTGGAAACGCTCAAAAAGCAGGCAACCAGGCCGATCAAGCGTCCATCGCCATGGTGAGGAGCATGCAGCTGTCCGATGGAACGACCATGATGATCCCCATGAACGAGGCTGCAAGAGAGCAAGGCCTCGAAGGGGTTCTGCGCCCCTCACCTAAAATATCTGAAAAGGAGTTCAAGCGGGCAGTCGACGCACAGTCTATAGAAATCGCGAAACTACGCGACGAGGCGTACGCCGCCCTCAACAATCCCCGGTATAACGGGGACAACTTCATCATCAGAATTTCGCCAAAATGCGCGACCTCCATGGTAGAGTGCACTTTTTGGGATCGCGAATGGCCTGAGGGGCGGCCCCCTCGCAATGTCTGGCAGAAAAGCATGGACGGTAGCCGCTACATCGTTCCCTCTTGGAAAGCGATCACTAAGCTAATGAAACCGGTCCAAGCGATGAATGCGGCCGAAAAATCGCCTCACCAATCAAAATGAAGCCTGACATCCGTTCATGTTGGACGGCATGTCAGAATGATTCCTATCGGAATCCTTGCATATCTCTTCGTTACATAAACCACCCCACCTCACTTTCATCGGCAGGTTGACCCACCCCTTCCTACCTCGGCGTGAAAGAGTGGTATCAGAAACAACCAAATCTCACTCGCCATCTGGTATAAATTCGGCTCTGACGGCTATGATATTATCGATGGGCAAGGTCGTGTGAAATTCTACCTCTTTCCCCCGACTGGGGCTCATGCCTTTTGTTATGAAATCGATGCTGCCATGGTTGTCTCGATCCGCTATGAAGCTAACCACACCTTCTATAATGTGACCGCCTTCCAACATGATGACCATGAGTCCACCCCTGGCTATATCGCTTGTGCTTGACTCTAGAATGTCGAGGATCATTTCTTGCTTGGCGGTAAATTCAGGCATCTTGCGGTCTCCAGATCATGCATGGGAACATTGCCTTAAATTTGAACGCACGTAAACCACCCCTCCCCCCCCCGGGGAGCAGTGGGCATGAAGGGCAGGGACCGACAACACCATCAAGATTACAGGAGAAATTCCTCATGTTCGAGCGCCTCCGTCGCGATCACCTCTGTTACTTCGGCCCGCCGGCTCCGCTGTGGGAATGCATCCTCGCACGGACCGTCGGACCGATGCCGCTGCTGTGGCAGACGCCGACACCGGCAGCATCGCCAAAATCGCCGCTTCCTCTATCGTTGACGGAAACAGACCCCTTCAAGGTCCTGCTCAAGTACGACCACAGGAAGCGCGAGATGGCGCTCCCCAAGGAAGCGGACGCCGCAGACCCCGAAACCTCTCTCGGGAACAGAATCATGCATGCCATGGCAAGCGGACGCGGAACAGTGTCGGCGCCGTTCGCAGCGGAGGACCTGCCAATAGAGGTGGCCCTACTGTCCGATCGGCATATTCTGGTCCGAGGTCCCGACATCGATTCGGAGGTCCGGTTTGTACAAGAACTGGTTACCGGCTGGCTGCAGCGGCGCGAGCGGTGGCGACGGCGTGTGGAGAACGACGAAGGCCCGCTCGGACAGGTCGTGGCCAGCCTGAAGGAGGCCAACCCCGAAGGTCGGACCAGAGGCGTATATGCCCTCCGCGACGGTCCTCATGCAACGACGCCAGGGCTGAGGCGCATCGTCGACCCGAATCTGGGATGCGGCATGCATGGCAACGTCTTTGCCGTGGGACCGATGAGCCGGTCGCACTTGATTCTTGCCGCAGAACACGGGTGGACGCTCGTCGGCTGCGCCGGAGGGGGAGCGGATACCGTCGGCGGCGTTCTCGTGGAAGACTTCGAGGACATGGCACAGCTATAGACGCGGTATGTTCCGAGTGCCTGACTACCGCTTCCCGCCCCAGTGGGGAGCAGCGGCTGTCACGCATTCTGATCATCCACAAGCGGAACCCCTTCTGAATTGGCAGGGATCCCCCTATAACCATGGCATTGAAGGGGGCGCGAAGTGGCTTGGTTCGGCAACGAGTATCCGTGCGGAAAGCACGTCATCTGGACGCAGCAACGTAAGGAGGGCAATTGGGTTGCCGGATCCACACCGCCTCTGCCAAAGGGAACATCTCCCATCGTCGCCGACACCGAGCAGCAGGCCATTGCCGCCGTGCGCAATGCGATCGGAACGACGCACCCCAACTACTTCGGCATGGACGAAGCCATCAATCGCTTCCGCCGGCACAAGCCCGACGCGTTCCAGGGTTCCGACTATGTCGGTGCACATGGCGAGCGTCGGACGAAGATGGACGCAAGCACGGCTATCGACGCCATCCTCACCGCCGATCAGGCGGTGGCATGGAATAAGCAGAGCGATCCACCTCAAGCCCTGCGCGACCTCCAGAAAGCCTTCCGCACCATCGGCAAGACGAACCCCGTGATGCCGACGTGGATGGAGTATGACGATCTCTCGACCGTCATCGAAGGCGAGGCCGGCCCCGGCTTCATCGCGGCGGCAGCGAAATTCACGATGGGCCATCATGCGTCTGGCCTGCAGGGCATGAAGCTCGCCATGGGGCACAAGCGTTTCAACTGGGCGGTCGCCACCTACCTTCCCTTCCTATGGCAGCCAGACGTCCACATGTTCCTCAAGCCGGTAGTGACCAAGGACTACGCTGAGCGCATCGGACACCCGTTCTGGATCGAGTACAGGCAGGGACTCGAGGCTGACGTCTACGACTCGCTGCTCGACCTCGCCGACCATACCCGTATCGCGTTGACCACATGCGGGCTAACCCCGATCGACAACATCGACGTCCAGTCGTTCATCTGGGTGGTGGGGGCGTATCCAGCATGAAGGCCTCCACCGGAGACGCCTTGGATGTGTTCCGACGCGCAGCTTTGGTCGCAGGACACGCCCGGCCAGACACGTTGGACACGCTCCTAGAGAGACCAGGAAGCCCTGCCATTCATTTCGATACCACGGAAATCGGCACTTGGCCTGGCCTAGAAGGAAGGCTCGTGCTGCTTGCATCGCGGACCGATATTGACCAACTACCAAATACGGCCGCTCCAGGAGCAAAAACCAGAGTAGGCATGGGGAACTTGGTGCGCTTGTCCGAGGCGCATATCTACAGAGCAGTATTCCCTGTTACGAAAGCCGATTCCCTCATCGAAACCAAGCTGGCAGTGATAGAAGTGATAGCGAGGCACTTCATCACCGACCTCATGTATGCCTATGGCGACGCCCTGCACGTATCGAGATCCACGGAGCAGTCTGGTATCAGCAAGGCCGCGCTGGACCATGTGGTCGAACTATGCCGCCGATACGAAACTCAGCATCATGCAACCATCCATGGCGCCTCGATCACGATCACGTCGGCATCAGGGACGGCCGCCGACCTTAGAATGTATCCACGCATCCATCACCCGGCACATGGCGTCGGGGCCCGCTTCGACACCGTCATGCCGTCAGCACCGCCAAGGAGAGGATACGAATTCGTGACGACCATGTCCAAGGTCGCGCATCCAGTGGCCGAACTCGGACATTGGCACATTCGACAGCCCGGATGGCGGCCGGCACGGCGAACCTTCCTGCCAGGCGTTATCGCGGATGGATTACTGCTCACTTGGCTTGAAGCGGAAATCCATCATCTACGAACCGCCGTCGCAATCTACGACCGGGAGATGCAAGGCGAGATACAGGCATGACCGACCAGATCTCTCCCGTCATCACCGCATACATATCCTCGCTGAAGCACCACTTGGAAAGGATCGGCACGACATTCATTGTCCACATTCTAGAAAAAGGACTCTTGCTCCGCGGCGAACACTTCGCAATCTCGGCCATCCATCACGGCACCGCAATAATGACATTCGTGCAAGTCGAGTGTGGAGAAACGCCCGCGTTGGGCAAGCTGACGGACTGTCCCATTGGCCTACCAAAAATGCTTGCAGGAAGGCCTATCACCTCCTCTAGGGTGGAACTCTCCGATCCAGAGGACATCCCGCTCGCCATCCACGCCGCACACGCCGCAGCAATACAGATCGAGACCACGGGGCAGTGGAGCGGTCGTCATAACAACGCCGGAACACCGAAATCAGGCAATAATGGTCGCCGCGTGATCGACGACATGGCATATCAAGCATTTGTCGACTTTCGTGAAGACGAAGAAAATTCTGCCATCCTCGTATCTCGCCATCTGACAGGTACGCAAATCCTCAGGATCGACGACCACGATAACTGCGGACGGATGATACGGATCGTGTTTCGGGGAAACTTACACCATATGGACGCGGCAGAAACAGCCCGCAGGCTGGCCATGGTCTACTACCAGCAATGCCCAATCGCCGTATGCAGCTGGGATAATGTCGATGATCAGGTCGAGATCTCCTTGGCGTTACCCTTGGATCAAATGACCGATCCCGGATTCGGAACATTCGCCATGCAGGCTATCGCCGGAGCGATTACCGTTTATGAACACGATCCGATGATCAAGGCACTTCTCAACTTGGAGGAAGGGCACCGAGAAGCACCCTTACCAGCCAACTAAATAATTGGACTACCACCAAACCTGGTAGAAATTAGGACGCTAAAAGCCACTACCGCACCTCTGACAGATGACGTTCGAAACCTGATCGGCTGCTGTTTGATGATAGGTCATCTGGATGCCGTTCTTGTAGATTGTCGTGCGGCAGTCGTAGCAGTGTGTTTCCATGGTGGCTGCGCCGCAACCACTGCACTTGTAGAGCCACTTGCGGTTGTGGCCTTCTGTCTTGCCCGGTTCCACGTCCTCTACCGCGTGTGCTTTGCCGCAGCTAATACAGAAACTGGACGTTGCGGTGCATATTTCCACGTCACCCCTAGCTTGCCGGGCCGTTCTAGCCTGCGGTTCCGGAAACACATCCTGCAGCTGCATCGCAATCAGTCGACGCAAGTTCATGAGTGCCTCCCCTCCTCGAATAGGTTCGGCAGCCAGCTGAATACTGCCATGAGCATGGCGCATCGGTGCTCGATGACCATAATCACAGTCCCGCCCCCATCCCAGTGGTGACGTATTGTGTTCGACGGCAGCCTTGGCTGGTTGCAGGATGAACACCCGACATCCGTCCTCACCGTATTTCTTAGTCTCCACGAGACGCGTCAACATCTCTGCAAGCTCGTTTCTCTTCCAACGGGTTCTGAATTTGGCGTCCATGACCAGGCCGCCGCGAACATCCCTCTTCTTTTCCGAAAGAAGGGCTGCCGTCTCTCCATTCTGCTCAAGAGTCTCGAAGCGGAGCCGGAAATCTGGGCGCGTACCGTTGCCGAGCAGAGGCTCTATCTCAAGATTCGCCCTCATGGCTGGGTATTCGCGGGCCAAGGAGATTGAAAATCCCTTGTCCGACTGTGGGCCGACGCGGCAGGCCGACGCGACGACATGCTCAATCCATTCGGCCTGGGGAACAAAGCTATAATCTTCCATAAGCACGTCCACGATCTTAATCAGGCACCACCGTTCGTAGATGGCGCTGGCATGGAGCATGTTGATGCTACCCAGCCGATCAAGCGCATCGCCCCCGATACCGGTGTGACGCTCAACATCCACCACTCTACGAAACGCCGCTAGAGCCGAGGCATAAATTGGGTTCTGCGTGAAACGCATGCCCATCGGGGCGACACTGGTCGATCCGACGCCGGCTTTCTTCCATCCCGAAGCCTGAGTTACTAGATCACGCTCGATGACGCTAAGGCTACCGTGAACCGCCTCGCTCAGTTTTGCGCGCTCCTCCATCTGATCGGCACGCGCCCGAGCCATACGGACCTCAAGCTCAATCTCCTTGCGCTCCTTGGCACTGAGCCTTCGGCGCCATCCATTCCCCTCATGGACAGATCGCCACCTTCGGCGTTCCTGAAGCACGGGTGAGTGCACCTGAACACGTGATATCGAGTCGAGCACTACACGGCGCCCCACCTTGCCTCGGGACGTTCGGAAGGACGAAACAGTAGCATCGCCCGTCAGTGTTAGAATCATATTACGATCGATGCGGTGCGCCGTCATGACTAACTCATGAAGCGTTTCGGGAAGACGTATGACCCTGAAGTCGATCCCGTTCTGGAAGTCGGCCTGACGGTCGCGATCAGGATTCTGGTAGAACATCTCCGGCGTGGCGCCATCATATTCCTTCCCAGGCTGAAAACGAAACTCACGATGCCTGCCGATCGACGGATCGGGACAATCCGTCCATTCCTCGATCATACCCATGACGCGAGTGATCTCGCTAATCTGATTGTCGAAGATCTCCTGACTGACATCAACTACATCTAGATCCTGCAGCCTTTTCGCCCGTGCCCTCTCCCTCTGCGCCCTTGTCGCAAGATGGTCATTGTGTCGGTCGGAGGCGCGCACGATCGAATGAGCTAGACGAAGGCAGTGCTCAACCATGCCGTGAATGTATCTGTTATCCGGAACGTCCGGGCTCTCAAACGCGACACGGCCAGGATAAGCTCTCCCTCCTGGCCTCCGTATCACGGCCATGAAGGTCTCGGGACTGGGGCGTAGCCTTGTGATGGGAACGACCTCGCTTTTCTCCCTCACATCACGTGCAGGACGATCGAGCACCAGTCTGGCGGACCTAGAAAAGTCGGCCAGTGCCTTGACCAGTGCGTAGCTGTAGTCCGAACCGGCTCGGGCCGTCGCCCCGGTCGGTTGACCGACTGCAAGCCACACCAGATCATCGCGGAAATCGTCGAGATAGTCCTGGGCATGCGCTCGGTCGAGCTCAAGGGCCACGGCATCAACAATAAGACGGTGCCGAGGGCCGATCTCGACCTCAAAGGTACCAAACGAGCGGTACATCTCCGCAAGGTGCCGTCCAGCCTTCCTGCTCCATCCCGTCGCAGGTATCCACCATGCACGGCCTTGGTCATCCAACACCTTCAGCCACGGCGTGCGTTCGTTCCGTGCGCCAATGGATACAGGAACGAAGTCAACGAGCGATCCAGATAGATGAAGTCCCAGCCATGGCTCGAAGTCGCGGAAGATCGAGACCTCGACGTGCAGCATGCCGTCTCGACCTTTCTCCACGTCGATCGGGTGCGTAGACACCGTTACCTTGCGTGTCGTATTCTCTGACTGCCACTCGATCTCGAGATAATGTGCCAGCACGTCCATGGGATGGTTCAGCGCAGCCAGTAGCTGACGATGCCGTTGTTTCCCTCGGCGAGCCTGATCATACGGTCGAGCTCGACGACGTTGCTAGTCTCTGGCTCGAGGCCGGCATTTTCGAAACGCCGAGCCAGTTCTGCCCGAAACTCGAGCAGCACGTCACGGCGAGGACCACCACTACCCGTAGGACGCGCTGTATCGAAGGCGATCTTCGGAAGGATCTTGTGCCTAATCACGTTGTCCAGCGCCTCATCTTGGCTGAGGCCTGCAGCCGTCGCCGCAGCGATATAGCCCTGCGCCTGCCGGATTGATCGATAGCCGAATTCGACGCCGAGCGGATCCAGGTACCGGCGGGATATGTCGGATAGAAACCGCACGTTCTCGTCAGTCCGATCGAGTTCGGGATAGTCCTGACGCATACCGATCTCGTCGGCGCGCAAGCGCAACATGTCGGTAGGGGCAGTTTCAGCGGCCGAGCGGACCTCGGCCTCGATCGCGCTCCAGTCCGCCAGCATGGGGTTGCGGAAGCGTAGCACATGCACACGGTCGAGCACCTTCGGCGAGAGCTGGTGCGTCGTCTCATCCATGTTGACAGCGCCAAAGATCCAGACATTGCCTGGCAGGGTCAGTGACGTGGGCATGCGCATCAGCGCTGCCAGCGAGCGGCGCAGGCGCCCGTGGTGCAGCAGGACCGACTCCTTATCGGCAAGACCACTGAGGCGGTGAATCTCTGCGTTCGCCCGGTCGTCTCCTAGGATGTCCTCGAACGTCGCGTTGTCGGCAAGGCCAGCACGCCGACGGGCTTCCGCCTCGACGTGAAGGAACAGCCCCTGTTCGACCACGACGTGACGTTCCTCGTCGGCAGTGTAGAGCGCGATCGTCGGAAGCGTGGTGCGCTGCTCAAGCAGGCTAAGGAAGTCAGCGAAGTAATGCTCTACCCGTGCGAGGTTCATCTCGTCCAAACAGATGAAATGCGGGACGTCGGGCTGGCGTGCGGCGGCCTGAAGCGCAATCAGGAACTGGGTGGCCTGATAGCTGCGCTCGACCGGATTGTAGTAGCCCAGAAGATCCTCGGGGCCGGTCCAGTTCGGCTTGACGGGAACAACGGTGCACTCACCACCGATCGCATCGGCAGCCGCACGGATTAGGCTAGTCTTGCCCGACCCAGAATCACCGGCGAGCACCACAAGGTCGCGTGTTCGCAGGAGTGCTAGAAAGTCACGCAGCAGCGCCTGCGGGTAGAGGAGCCCCTTGTTGTGCAGCTGAACCTGTAGGACGGGCGCAAGACGCGCGTAGTCGCCGTCCAACAGCTCGGAAAAACCGATGCCCAGACGGCGATCTTCTTCACCTTCGCTTTCCGACATCACCGTGTTGATGTCGTCGGCGTCCACAAGGCCGAGCGCGATCAGCCGGTCCCGCTTCTCGCTGAGTAGCCCCTTTAGCTGACGGTATTGAAGTTGCATGAGCTGCGTCTCCTTCTCGATGTGTCGTTGTTGCTCTTCAAAACGGCCACGTTCGGATGCCAGCTGCTGTTCCAGTTCATCGGCGTCTTGGCGTGCCGCATTGCCGCGTAGCCGATATTCCGAGAGTTGACTCTCAAGGTCGCGAAACAGTTTACTTGCCTCGTTTTCAGCACGAAGCCTGTTGGTCGCTAGATCATCCAGAGCCTTCCGTGTTTCATCATGACGATGACGAAGGTCCTCCTCCTCATGCAGGATGACTCTGCGTAGCTGCTCCTCTATCCGCTCACGAGAGGCGGTATAGATGCGCCTGATGGACTCAGAGCCAAGCACTTTGACCTCCCATTCAGCCGGCATCTCGCTCAGCAGGCGCACGGTCTTTGGCCGCACGACCACACTCCATGGGTTCTGGTGTTTCCTACGTTGTTGGATACTCGACAGTTCAATCTCGGCGATGGCCCACTGTCGACCGGCTGCAAGCACACTTGCAGGAGCGAGGTCATGTGAAAACCCCTGCGGGACAAAGGCCATAATAGAGGCCGTATTGACCTTTGGCACGTGATCTAACGTCGGATATTCGAGCTTCGTCCCTGTCTCCGGATGCTCAAGGTCATTTAGAAAAACCATGTCCGCGCCGTCGCTACTGCGAAATGTCAGCGTTAGCCGACCAACGACACGGATCTGACGTCCGACCGGCATGTCCCAAGCAGCACGCAGTTCTTCGAGCAGATCCTCAGGATTTCGCTTGAAAGCCTCCTCAAGCCAGGCGTTGCGCCGATCTCCAAGAACGTCATGATGGCGGCGATCAGGAACTCGGTTCTGGGTGGAGGCCATGCGTGGGCGAACCCCGGCAGGAGAAGGCCTGCGCGGGCTGGTATGATCATCGCCTTCATTCATGACGATGGCGTTTTAGGATGAAGAATGCCATCGTCAAAGACATTATCCCAACGGCCAGGGAGCCCGAGGGGATGCCCCTCGGCATAAAATCACCCCCTCCTCCCCCTCCGGGGAGCAGTGGGTCCGTTCGGCTCAGCAGGGTCCCAGTGCGCACCCGTGGACAATCCCGTTCTCCAGTCTGGCGACCTCAATGGCGGGCATCGACGCGCCCTGGCGGGCTGCGTTCCGGATCATGGACGCAGCCATCCGCAGGGCCCGATCATATCCTACGACATTCAAGTCGGAAGCCGGCATGCCGTCCCCGGAGAAGGTCAGGCTCCACCTGACCCCGTCCACCATCACGACGGCTTCGCAGCCGCGGGGACCGCCGTCAGCTGGGCACTCAACCAACCTGCCGCCGCCCAAATCGCGCGAGGACGGCCTGACATGGTCATGGGCGACGGCTAGGCCGTAGAAGGGAAGGCGGTTCTGCAGGTCGTGTCCGACGAACGAGATGTCACCGGCGGCATGGCCTCCGGACGGCCACGCGCTGGTATAACCAGCGGTGAACACGTAGGCCCTGCCGGCATGGATGATCGTGCGATCAGGCACATCCGGAAGGCACGCCGTCAGCGTCATGGACGCCGCAGCCAGAAGAACCAATATCCGAAGAGATGACGCCATGTACAAAGGCTATCGTCATCACGCAATATGCACAACCATGCTCTCCTCCCACACCGGGGAGGTGCGGATTGCCCGATCAGGAGGGTGACGTTACGGTCTCCGCACAAGGAGAAAAATAGTGATGGGTGTCTGTATGTCCATGCTTGCCGTGGTCGCAGCTCTGACCACGGTGTCCACGGCGAGCGCCGATCCGACCGCCAGTTGCCCCGGACCGATCGAGGGATATTGGCAGCCGGTCTCGCTAGATGGGGTGCCGCCGTATCCGGGATCCGGAACCAAGTTCCAGTGCGGCAGAATGGTATCGACATCATCGCCAGGAGCTGGTGGGCGGGCCGAGACGGTGGAAGATGCGAACTACGAAATCCGGGGAGAGGACGTTATCGTCACCCTGAGCGGCGTCGCCACGACCTCGTCGTGGGGTGATATGCCTGCGCCAGGTTCGGGCCCGATGATCGAGAAAACCACTCCTGGCCAAAGGATGGCGACCTACCGGGTCATCCCGGAATGCCTACCCGTGTCAGCTGTTCCCAAGGGGTCTTCCATGATGAGAGACACGTCAGGAACGAGGCGCTGCCTGATCGGACGGCGCGTAAATAACGAGGAATAACCGGACCATCCCCTCATCCCCCGCTGGGGAGGCCGGGCCTTACCAACACTGCCAACGAATAAACCCGAAAGATGAAAACATGACAGGAATGGCAAGTAAGAATAACGCCTGTCAGCGACATCATGTCGCCGCATGGATCGGTCTAGGAGCCATGCTCATGCTGTGGATAGCATACATCGCCCTCCTGGCAGTCATGATCTGGACGGCTAATGACGCACCAGACCCGGGCATCGACCCGAAGATGGCTGAGGATCTGATGCGTGGCGCAGCAAACATGGTCCGCGTCCTCCTCCCTGCGGGCTTCGTACTCGCCTTGATCACCGTGCCGATCATGCTAGCGTTGCGGCGCATGACACGTCCTACCTGGACCACCCCTATTCCCACGCCGGGTAGCACCGATACCGACCACACCTGGGAGAATCGCGTATGAGCTACGATCAAGTGCGTGATCTCCCGCCCATAATGGTGCCGGACGACATCGACTGGGAGGTGACGACCATCGAATACGTGTCGCTTCTCGGCATGTCGCGGCGCACCCCGGAGCAGGATCAACGCTACTTCTACCTGTCGGGTCTCATGGATCGCAGGCCGCCGCCCTGGATGAGCCCTGATGAACAGGAGGAACGCGTTAGGTGCATAGAGCGCACCGAACGGGCCATGTACATGGCCATTAAAGCGCCACATCAACCATAGGAAAGGCTACGGATATGGAAATCATCGAGTACACCGCCGCCGGCCTATGCATCTGGTTCATGGCTGCGACCATTGCATTCCTGCTGACCGGACTGTCCCCTGCATCGAGGACGCGCGAGCCGTCACCCCGGGCGATCATCCTCATGGCGCCGGTCCTCCTCGTCGTCGCACTGACGAGGCCGCTTGAACATGGCGTTGAACGCATCTTCTTCTCTCGCGAGACCTGACCACCCCTGCTCACTCCCGGGAAGCAGTGATGACAATTCTGGGAGGGGGGCACGACAGCCTGACCGACGTGAAGGCCCGGCTGCGCGCCGCAGGGTTCCTGCTCGCCAAGGCGGAGAGAACGGGGAGGCCGACGATCACCGGCCCGAGCAGATCGAGGATTCCACACGATGAAAAGCCGTCCAGTCGAAACGACCTGCTGCATGAACCCGAACATGATCGGCTACCTCCGATCAGCTGACCAGGACGAGAAGCTGCCAATGCGCATGGGGGAGCTTCTCGCCATCCGCTTCACGGGCATGCACGGCAAGGGTGCCGACGGACTGGAGTTCCGGGGGTATGCGGCGATGGACGGCGATGTCATGATCGGCATCACCCGAGACGTACACGACGACAGGCATCCCTGGGAGACGAACCTCGCAGCCTATCTGAACCGCATCGTCCTGGGTGCGGTCACGGTTCCTCCGGTGCCGTCGCCGATGCTGCCGGACCTCCATCGCGAGCTGCTCGAGCACGACGGCTTCTCGGGCAACGGCGCGGAGGCCGTCGCGCGCGCCCTCGGGCGGGTGGCACTGAACGCCGGAAAGCGGCGCCACATCCTCAAGTTCGAGTCCGGGTGGCCGCGTAGCGGCGACTTCATCCGCGAGGAGTGGGCTCAGCTCCAGATCGATCTCGGAGCAGGCGTCGTGGCCATGCCGAGCGGCCTGATACTTCGCAACCCGCTTCCGGATTCCGTCGCGATCGCACTCCCAGGACGCCGCGCGAGCGACGCTGTGGAACATCCGGTCCTGGACCGCTACCGCATCCTTTCGGTGCAGACGCGCAAGAAGGGCCAGACGGTCACGCTCGAATTCATGGACGGCTAAGCGCTACCACTATCCGCATCCCCTCCCGCGGGGAGCAACCCGGCCGGTCCACGGCTCCTGTGGCGGCATGAACGGGCCAACCGATGCGCTGGCGATCCTGCAGGACGCCTAAGAGGGCGGTCCCCGACCACCACCAGGCACGCAAAAGACAGAGAGCAGCATGAGTCACCGAAAACTCGTCGTCACCGCGCAGGACAGGCCGATCGACGTCGCCCGCCGCGGTCCCGTCACCGTGGTGAACTACACCAAGCACGCCGTCCCCGACGGCGACCACGGCATGATCCGCGAGCGCATGCTCGCCGACATCTCGACGTACATCGACAAGCTGATCGCCGGCGAGGTCGACAACATAGTGATCGAGCGGTCAGAGGGGTGGGGTGATCCAAGCCGCTGAACGCGTCGCGCGATCACGCCGGACACCCAACAACGAGTTCATTCCCTTCTCTCCACTTGGCAGGGAGGAGGCCGACCCGATCGATCAGATGTGAAGCGGCGGGCGCATTCTGCGATGCCGCCGAGGACTGCCGGGGCATGGATGGACACGCTGGCGACACCGTGGGCAATGAGAAAGGACGACCTGATGGCGATTTGGCACCGAATGCATTACGCCCCGGCAATGACGAGTGCCGATCTGCGCGCCGTGCTGGTCGACGAAGCAATCCGAAGCGGATACATGGCGAAGCTCGACCCAGTGGATCACGACGCTGTCGATCTCACGATGATCATCCCGATGCTCCTAAAGAAGCTTCCTCGGGTCAGGATGGACTGGACGGTCGTCGAGTTCTCGCCCGAGAACATCAAGGTCATAGGCGAGAAGGTCACGACTTGCGGCGTGCCCTATGTGATGATTCTCGCGGGCGGCGACTGGGAGACGCCGGTGGCGTGCGCCATTTACTTCGATGGGCAGGAGCTGCGCGGGTACGTGCCGGAGGATGGCAACAGCTACAATCACATGACCAAGTCGGCCTTCGGAAACTTCAAGGACGACCGTGCCGCCTGCGAGAGGCAGTACCGCGTGACGATCGGACATCGCGAAGACATGCGTACGCTCAAGCCAGACATGGCACTCGTCGAATGGGATGTCGCCACGTGGGTCAAGGCGAGAGGTGAACACGCCCGCCAAGATGCTACAACCATACCGGAAACCGACGACGAACCTGTTTGAGCAATCCCCTCATCCTCCGCCGAACGGCATCGGATTCCATCCGATCGGGACCATGGAGAAGGAATGGAAATGAACGGACCCCTGGCATGCATGACACTGGGAGCAGTGGCATGGATCACCGTCGCACCGGTGACGATGCTGCTCCTGCAGACGATCGGGAAACCACCGACCACCTTCGCGACGATCCTGATGGCGCCATTGCTCATCACGGACAGGATCGCGAAGGGGATGCAGTCGCATTTCGAAGGGGTGCTTACGAGAAGCGGACCCGGACGGAAATAGGCAGAGACAAGGTCCAGTTGGGCGCCCGTACCTCCTCACACGCCAGAAAGCAGCCAACGGAAGCAGCCCGACAGTCGGCCTGAAGACGGTAACATCCAGGGAGATGGGAAAAATGGCGCAGGCAGCCAAGCGCATGCTCACTCCGAAAGGACATCAGCGCGAGCTCGCGACGGGAACGCTTGCCATCCTGGAGGCGTCCGACCACGCCTACCTCGAGGCACCACCGGCCAGCGGCAAGACCCTGGCCCTCGCGATGGTGGCCGACGCCCTCCCGCAATCGACCGCCTACTACCTCGCGCACACCGTCGACCTCGTTGACCAGGCGCGTCGCGAGATACACTCCTATCAGAGCAGCGGCGTCGTCGGAAAGAACACTGCCTGGCGGTTCGTGACGCGGGCGGCCTACAACAACCTGGTGAAACGCGACGCGTTCGCCGGTGCCGATCCACACGCGTCGTTCGTCGACGAGTGCCACATCGGCGGCGTGAACACCGGACAGCCCAAGGTGCAGTTTCCCGGGATAGTGGCCACATCGGCCAAGGTCGTCTGGATCTCCGCAACGCCCTGGGACATGGACGAGCGCGCCATGGGTGCACGCGACGGATCGACGTCGCAGCTGGCGTTCGACGAGGCGTTCAGGCTCGGCATCCTCAACGACACCGACATCGTGCGCGTCGACTGCAGTCTGGACCTGCGCATCCGTTTCGCCGACGATCGACGCGCTCTCCACCGGGCGGAGGGCGACGAATACCACGTGGTGGGCGAGGATGCAGCCGACCAGCACGAACAGCTTTCGCGCATCGTCCGCGACATCGAGGATCGCGGTCTGCGCGTATCCGATGTGCCGAACCTCGTGCACTTCCGCCACCAGCTGATGGCGGAGCTCTACGTCTCCCTGCATCGCGGCGAAAAGGCCGTCTTCTGGCTGCCGACGAAGCAGCACGCGCGCGACTGCGCCAGGCATCTGGACGGGATCACAGGAATCCCGGGCTATGCGGCAGCCATCCTCGGCGAGAAGCGCGACAGCATCGAGGCCAAGGAGTCGGCGAAGAGGCTGGCCAACTGGATGGATCCCAAGGGCGCGACGAAGGCGGTCTGCGTGGTCTACCGGCTTCGCGAAGGGTTCGACCATCCGCCGTTGGCCATCGGCGTGGACTGCGCCTGGAATCCCTACAACCACCGAAGCGCCGTGCAGAAGATCGGCCGGCTGACCCGGAAGGCCAAGGGCAAGGGCATGGGACACTACTACTATGCCGTGGACGCGGTCACCATGGCCGGTGCGCAGAGCCGGCGGATCGATCGCCGCTTCATGCGGGGTCTGGGGCGTTCCTGGACCGATCTGGATGTGGAGCTGATGGGCGACGCGTATGAGGACATGGGATCGATCCTGAATGCGGTGGGAGCCATACACAGGCAGCGCACCCTGCCCCTGCTCGACTCGGTGGAGCTTTCCGGCAAGCGGATCAGAATGGCGCGTAGCGGACTGTTCGACGTGCTGGCTTCCACCGGCACGAAGGGACGCGCGCCGATCGGCTTCGACAAGCTGATGGAGAGCGCCGCCAGCGAGGCATTGGAGAAGCTGGTGGCCGACATCGAGGCCGGTCGGCGGGACATGCCCGACATCAACGAACGTGGCGACGGGAACATGATCAGGTCGGCCGTCACGCCGAGCAGAAAGACCTACAAGCCGTCCATCCGCGCACGGCTGATCCGTTGCGGTGCGCTCACCCCGAAGCACGACGGAATCCGTCGGAAGGTCGACGACCTCGTGAAAGACATCGAGACGGGCCTGGTGAAACTGAAGTCGGGAGACCCGAACCACCGCTTCCTGTTCAAGTACGTCAACCCGACCAACGGCACGTTCCGTCCCGACATCCGCGATCGCCTCCTGGCCTGCGGAGCGATAGCGAGCAAAGCGGACAAGACGACCGAACGCATCGCCAGGCAGAAAGACGTGACAGAAGAAGAAGCGAAGCGGCCTCTCGATCGGGCGCAGGATATCGCGGACGATCTCGCGACAAGGTTCGGGCGGAAGCCTTCGACCATGCTGGCCGAGGTCAAGCAGGCGCGAAAATCGCGCAGGACGAACCACTCCAGGCCTTGCGATGATCAGGACATGCATGCGTCGACCAAGGTACCTCAGCAAAGGGAAGCAAAATGACGCGAATCACCACGCGGACGACAATGGATGACATGGCCGAAGGCGACGAGGCCGATCGTCACCTCGACACCGGATTCGACCTGTCGACGATGCAGGGGGTGTTCGACCACGTGGTCACCGCCCTGCTTAACCAGGACGGCAAGTCGTTCCTGTCGCATGTGCTGGACGACAGGGAGACGATGACCGGGGACGGTCTGTGGTCGGCCTACAGATCACCTAGGAGAAGATCGCCGATCGGCTTCCTGATCGACGACTCCTCGTACAGGGACGATCTCGAGCTGCTGCACCTCTACTCCAGGGATGAAGCGGGCCGGCATCCCATCCAGGACGCCTTGGACCACGGGATCTCCCGTGATCCTGGGACGATCGACCTGATATGGACGCTGCAGAAGGTGCACGACCGCCCCAGAGGCCGCATCGCGCGAGACGCGGACTGGAGACACGCGTGGAAGCGAACCATGAGGAATGTGGCCGAACTGGGGGGTCTGGACGCGTCCGTGCTGGACATGCCCTGGCGTCACGAGACGACGCCGACAGCATGCGCATGACGCCCCATGACGAACAAGCCGCGAGGGACCCGCAATGACGGCCGCGATCCACCTGCAAGGACACGATGCGCCGACGCTCATGGCGTACGTCTACGAGTTCCAGCAAGCGGTTGAAACGAGCGGCGCCGGTCCACCTTGACGGCGACGCCGCCATGCAGACGACGCCAGAGGCGAGCGGCTGACCATTGCGCGCCGATCGCAACCAAGGATCAACCAAGGAGAAGAAGAATGGGCTACATCGCAAGGAACGTCGACGAGGACATGCCTCTGGTGCGCAAGATCTCCATCATGTGCTTCGCCGTCGCCATCGGCGTGCTCGCCGCTTCGATGGTGCTGGCCATCGTCTTCTACGTACAGACGGACAATCCCGCCGCGGTCGCGAGCGCCGGACTGATCAGCATGCTCGGCCTCGTCATCGGCATGGTGGGCCTCGCGGTCGCCTCGCTCGAGCGTCGGGGGACCGAAGCACCGGTCGACGAACCGTCGCGGGGATAGGACCGCCTGCGGAACCAAACCTCCTACCCGTTGGGAAAGAGGTAGTGCACAACAAAGGGAAGAAGAACCATGAAGACCATCTCGAAGAGCATCGCATCGTCCCAGGCGTTCATCCTGCCGCTCATGTTCGCCATCATCGGCCTGTACGGCCTCACTGGATCCGCGATCGTGGCGAAGGCGTGGCTCACCGGCATGACCGTGTTCACGCCTGAGCCCGTCACCGATCCCGCGGTGCTGATGATCGCCCACCTTCTGGTAGGCCTGATCGTCGCGGCCGCAGGTTTCAACCTGCTTTGGGCACAACGCTCCGGCGTGCGCATGGAACGCCAGCGCCTCGCTGCCTAAGGCATCGATAATGAACTCGCCACGGGCATGGCAACGCACGTGACGAGTTCATAGAGGACCACCAGATGGTCCAACGCCTGCTTGAGAAAGCAGAACCCCCTCCTCCCCCGACAGGGAGCAGGGGATTCCACTGCATGAAAACATGCGCATGACGGATGATCGCATGCTGCGGCGCGCGCAGGTGCGGCGCGGCGTCCTTGTGGGGATCGCCTGCATCGGAAGAGCGGTCGATCCCCGAATCAACCGCTGCAATCACCGGAAATCCGCCCGCCACACCTCCGTCGAGAAACGGACGGCGCTGTCCATCGGCGGGCGGAGCGTGAACAGGGACGACTTAGGACCGAAGCGGTGCACCCGGTACAGATGATAGCTGTCCGCCAGCTGCTCGGCCTTCTCCCGCTCGTTTCTCGACATGAAGAACGGCGTCGACGGACCTCCCCTGGTCGTCTTCACCTCGATCGGCTTCACGTCGCCCGACAGGGTGAACGAGCTGATGTCATATCCGAGACCGTCGCCGATCTCGACGGAGACGTGCTTCACGCGTTCGGCGAGGTCGCCGCGGCCGCGTTCAGCCAGCCAACGGCGCTCGTGATCCATGACGACCAGTTCGCCGGCCAACCCGAGCTCCCGGTTCCTGAGATCGCGTTCGACGGGGTCGAACTTGCGCACCATGCGATCCAGGTCATGTGATCGCGGCGAGTTCCTGAACGCAGGCGTCGGAGCGTCCACGATCGATAGAACTCCACGGGGAGCCTCGGGCAGCAAGGTGAGGTCACGTGCCCCCGTGACGTCGAGATGGCGCTCTATGGCCGTCAGGATCGCTCCTTGGTAGTTGTCCCTCGGCTTGTACCCCGCGATCCCAGAAACGCCGAGCTCCTCGAGCACCGCCGTTATGTTGCAGTGCTTGAACTCGATGGATCCGTTCGATCGCGCGACGCGCTTCATGAGCTCGCGACGATGATCCGTCTTGCTGTAGCCGATCCCGCGGATCTCATCGCGCAGCATGGCGAAATAGTCGTCGACGATGGCATCCAGTTCGTCGTCGTTCCAACTTTCGCCCGCCATGCCCGAACCTCCTGATCGAGTGGGGTGTATCCCGAAGCGGAGCGGAAAAGCCAGGCCGATCCCATCGGCATTGGAAGATCGCGCAGGTCGAAACGGCTCCGACGCCGTGCAGGGACGTCAGACAGAGCCGATCCCGCCTCATCCAAACATAACAGACGACGTCATAAGAGGAACGATGCCCATGCTCAACGAAGGTCTGGACAAGTACAAGGGGCGCAGCGTGCAGCTGTACCTGGTCGACAACGACATCGACGGCATGGTCGTCGCATCGATCGACGGATGGACCGGTCAGGTCACCAAGGTGCCCAGGCACATGCTGGCGTCCTTCCAGGACCGCGACGGTGCCGATCAGACGGCGGCCTACATCCTCATCGGCGGCACCGACGGCACGAACGCATACGTCGGCGAGACGGACGACGCCAATGCGCGTCTGAAGGATCACGTGTCCAAGGCCGACAAGAAGGCCGTGTTCGATCATGCCTATGTCATCAACGCGTTCGACCGCAGCCTGACCAAGGCCCATGTGCGGCGGCTTGAGTACGAACTCTACGTGCGCGCGCGGGCCGCAGACCGCTTCACGCTGACGAACGCGACGACGCCGACCTCGTCGAAGCTTCCGGAATCGCAGCTGGCCTACATGAACGCCTTCTTCGCCAACGTCGAGCTGCTGCTGTCCGTCCTGGGAGTGCGGCTGCTGGAGCCCACGATCAACATCCCCAGGGCGATCCCCGCATCGACGATCGATCCGGTCATCGTCGCCGACTATGAGAGCGGCGACGGCGTCTACCGCATTCCGTACAGGCCGAACGACCCGGCGCTGAAGGGCGAATACATCAAGGGAGTGCTTCTCCCGGACGGCCGGATGCTGGTCCTGAAGGAGACGCGGATGAGCGCCACCACGGATCTGGGCAAGGTCCAGAACAAGATCCGCCAGCGCATGATCGACGAGGGCCTGGTAGTGAAGGACCCCGGCGGAGGACAGTTCTACGTGCAGACCAGCCACATCGTCTACAATCGTCCGACGAGCGCAGCGGCACTCCTGACCGGCAAGATCGGCTACAAGGAGAAGGGGTGGACGCACATTTCCCGGTCGAACATGAAGATGCAGATGGATTCCGGACAGCCTGACACCCGCGACATCGACGTATCCAAATTCCCGACGATCGAGATCCCGCGCAAGGCATGCGCATCGGTAGAATAATTGAGAGAACCAAAACGCAAGGAGAATGAAATGGAAGAAATACGCACCATTCTGGCCGCGCTCTATCGCGAAGAGATCTCCACCGATGAGGCGGAGGTTCGACTTGGCCAACTCGGGACCGAAGCCGTGAGCGAGTTCGTCGTCGACGCCTTCGGCCGCGGCTGGATCAGCCGTTGCAATCTGGGACTCGACGAGGACGGCAACCTGCTCTGAGCGGCCGCCGTCCTCCGCGTCGGGGAGCGGTGATTTCGTGCGTCCCGATGGCAAAAGCCGACGAGTCCCAACAACATGAGAGGAAGATGAAGATGACGAAGTTCAGAACCACCACGGTATCGACGCCCGAAGCATCCGGAGAGCCGCACAAGCTGGCAAAGTGGCTCGACGTCGAGATCGAGAAGGCCGTCGAGAAGATCGAGGCCGATGGGCGTACGGTGACGGGCGTCTCGATCGCCAGCCATTCGGGAACGTACATCATGGGGCTGATCGCCACCATCGGCCATGTCGGTCCGGAAGACGCGTAGGACAGATGCTGGAATCGCATCAGGACCAATGCAGATCCATCGTCCTGCGTCACCGGGGAGCGACGGTTTCCAGAGCGGGTTACGCCGTCCTAGAACCACCGGGAAGGAGAAAGACGATGTCCAGCGTCCATGGTGACACCCGGGAAGGCGACCTGTGCTGGGTGTGCAAGACGCCTTTCGGCCGGAAGTCGAGGGGCGACGAGCAGATGGGCAGTCCGCTGGGCGGCGCGTTCTCGTCGCCGAAGTGCGCCACATGCACGACCCTGCAGGCGACGACCGAAGCCCAGGCGTCGCGCATGGTCATGAACCGCGGTGTCGAGGCCTGCCGCGAGCGAGACCAGATCGGCAGCGACCAGGGGAGGTCGCCCGTGCACGTCTACGCGGAAGGACGGCACGTGACGTTCGAACACTGGCTCGAGACGTCGCGACCGGCTGAGATGGAGGCCGCATGGTTGGCATGGGAGAAGGACAGGACCCTCCCACTGCCCGAGTAGAAAGCCCGCCGGGTTCCACCCCGTCAAGGAAATGCCAGCTGCAGACAGGGAAGCCGGATGACCGACGAACCAACAGACCCGACCACCCCGGACATTGAGGATGGCGGCAAGGACGAGATCAATCGGATGGCCACGCCGTCCAACTCCCGCTCGAGTTCGGGCTGGATAGCCTTGGCCTTCCTCCTGATCACCGGATACGTCGGCACCGCCATGCTCGACAGGGCTTCGGACGGCCTCGGCATGTCGTCGAACACGCTGCTGGCCTTCATCGGGGCCGGCGTGATGGCCGTCATCGCGGTGACCATCACCACGGCGAGCGGCAACGTGTTCGGCATCCGACTGTTCCGGGGAGGAGAGAGGATCCCTCCGTCGTTCAGGACGGTGATGGCCCTCGCCCAGGCATTCATGACGATCGCGGCGGTCGCGCTGATAATCACATTCACGAGATGACCGAGACCAATCAGGTGACAAGACAGCGGAAGACCCGATCGCGAAGGCGAGATGGCATCGGATGCGGGAGGAAAAACGATCATGAATGCCACGGATGAACACGGACTGCTAGATGTCGTCACCGTCGGCATGCTCGACACGCTGCCGCAGGAGTTGGAGGACAGACCGGACCTGGCGGCGCTGCTCGATCTGCCCGCAGGGGAATTCGATGCGCAAGGCATGGCGCAGATGGAGCTCGAGGCCTCGCTGCTGCGTCTTATCAACGGCGAGGACGCGGCGATCCAACGCGCCATCGTTCATCTGAGCATGCATCGTAAAATTCGGATATGTCCCGCGACGTGCGGGGTGCTATGGCGCAGCGGCATCAACCCCATAGGCGCGACGGCACTCGCGCACGCACGGGGACACGAAACGGCCGACGACGACATGATGCCGACGCGCATCAGGATCCACCAAGGCCCCGCAAAGGGTGGTTGGGCGACCATCGTGCACGTGATCGAAGGACCGGTCGAAACGATCGGCATGGAGATCGCGCTGGCGAGCGGATTCAACTGGATCGGATGGGGGCCTCATCTTTCGCATCGATCGGACTACGACATGCCATCGACCATGGCGGTAGCCGCCGCCGGCAAGAGGCTGGACGAGGTCGTCAAACACGAAGCACTCGACGGCGACATCCGCATCGTGTCGATTCAGCAGTCCTCGGGGACCATCACGCTGGACCTGGAGAAGCACGGCGAAACCGTCGGATGGCTACTCGGCCAACGCTACGATCGCACTCCCCGGAACGACGACCTGCTGCGCAAGACGAACTTCATGAGGACGCTGCTGAAGGACGACGAAGCAATGTCGGAACGATGAACAAGGGCGACTGGGGAAATAATACGCCCATGGGAGCTATGGCGATCTCCGACGTCGCCAGGATCGGACATGCGCTGCCTCCCGGGTGGATTGAGAGGACGCTGGACAGGGTAAGAGACCGCGTTCCCCACACCTGATGATCAACGAGACGATGCCAATAGAAGGAACACCGACCATGATACGCATCATTTCCAATGTCCTGTTCATCACGTCGATGGCCGCTCTCATCGCCGCGCTGGTGGTCGTCGCCATCTGCGTCGCGGGTGGACGTCCGGATCTCTCATACCCGGCCTCGAACGTGCTGGCCCTGGCCGGCATCTGCTTCGGCTTGGTGGCGATGGGCCTGTCCGGCATGTGCCGTCGGATCGGCAACGATAATGACGGGGACACGCGCGCGGGCGTAAAACCCTGAGCGACACCCGCCATACCGCCCGAAGGCAGCATACGATTCGAAGAAAGGTCACCATGAGCGACATGCAGGTATCCGTCCTCGCGAGCTATCGAGACGATGTCCATCCGCCCCGCGGCTTCTGCGCGGTCGCGGTATCGCACCCGGGCGCGCCGGGCGGCCAGGACGGGATCATCGTCCGTCCCACCGGCGTCGGGTCGGAGGCGACACTGCCGGCAGCCATCGCCAAGGCCCTGAGCCTGATCACGGAGCGTCCCGCTACCATGACCGCGACGATGCATGTGGATCGGGAGGCATACGACGCCCTCACGCGCGCCGGGACCGTGCCCGCGACGTGCACGGACGCCTTGGAGGCGTGGCGGGACGTGGCCTCAATGATAACGGCGCTCGGTGACAGGTTGTCCGTGATCGGGGACCTGGGCACCGCGGAGCGCGACGCACTCGCTTCGGCCACGGCGACCAGCATGTCGAGGGAAGGCGTTCCTCTGCGCGGTCCACGCGGACACTACTGACAACCGTCGGTCATCGGAGCATCGCTGGACCGGGTGCGATGATGGACGAATCCCGTCTGTGGTCCATAAAGCCGCAAGCACGGCAGAAACGCGGCAGCTACGAAATGTGACGCCCCGACAGTGAACGGAGTGGGGATCCATCTGCACGGAGAGGAAAAGACATGCAGCATTTCGCACCGCCGCGCCTGGACGAGGCTCGGCTGCTACTCGCACGTCTCGCGCGCACCGTGCTGCGCGTCGCATCGTCCGACGCGATCGTGTCCGAGCCCGCGCCAGGCCGCAACGACGATGCCCAGACGAGGACCAGGCATACGGCAGGAACCGACGCGGTCGAGGTGGAATGGACCTACGATGGTCAGGCGGTCGACGTCTACGAGAACGGCCAACGACTGGACATCGGCATCGTAATCACGGACGTACTGATCGGCGCCGAGAACTGGATGGACCGTTCCGCGCCGACCGAGATCGCACGCGTCATGCCACAGCTGCTCGAGGCGCTGGATCGCGACAGCGTGCAGACGGACCGTCTCGCCCTGCCGTGGAACGCC
>Ga0308164_10000779_pt1 | contig 44089 bp, 42 predicted proteins | sample PhyTR2_FD_201031 | JGI IMG/M metagenome (GOLD analysis project Ga0308164, IMG submission 201031) | Phyllosphere microbial communities from UC Gill Tract Community Farm, Albany, California, United States - DLSLT.R2 | ecosystem: Host-associated > Plants > Phyllosphere > Unclassified | place: USA...
CCGCAGACGGTTCATCGGATGCCACGTCAGCCGTCGCCTTCTTTTCGGACACCGGCTATTACATGCGCCTGGGCGAGTTCGCGACCACGCCCGAGGGCGGACCGGTCATCATCCTGTCGGCCTCGGGCCCCTGCAGTGCCCAGTGACCTTCGGCCGACGGCTCGCTGAAACGGGTTGCGTGACCAGCCGGGTGCTCCGAAACCGCGCAGGGCGGGGGGAGTCGGGCTAGCTCGCGCTGGCGAGCCGCGATTCGGACAGTGCTATCTCGAGGGCGTCGACGTATTGCGAGAGCGCGTCGCGGTTCTTGATGAGGAATTCGATTTTCTCCGACATCCGGTCGCGTTCGTCGGTCAAAAGGTCGAGCAGGCCGGGCTCCGGATTGCGCACCACGATCGTTTGCGGCTGATCGAGGCACGGCAAGATGTCGAGGATGATGCGCGAGGGGATGCCCGTGTCGGCCAGGCCCCTGATCTTGTTCACGCGGTCGACCAGGTAGTCGGCGTAGTCGCGGTACCCGTTGTCGAGGCGGTCGGGTGTGATCAGCCCCTGTTCCTCGTAGTAGCGGAGCATGCGCGGCGGCACGCCCGTTTTCTTCGCTAGCTCTCCGATGCGCATGCTTTTCCTTCCTCCGTCGTTAACCCTCACATTATTGGCAACGTCGTTTCTTGGGGAGCGGACTCCGCTGCCTTGCCCGTCTCGGCCGGTCGGCGCCGACCGATGAAGAGTGTGCCGATGAGGCCGAGGATGGCGATGATCCCCGCGGTGACGAGGGCCGTGTGGCCTGCCGAAACGGTCTCGGCGACGGTCAACCTGCTCGCATCGGCCGCGTTCGAGCCGATTGTGTAGGCCGAGATGAGGATTGCGCCGCCCGCGGCACCCGCCAGTTGCTGCACCGTGGAGAACGCGGCGCTCCCGTGCGGGTAGAGATCGGAGCGGAGCGACGATAGGGCCAGAGTCGTGACCGGCGCCCAAATCATCGCCTGACCTGCCGTCATCATCAGGTAGCCGGCCAGGTACACCCAGACGCTGCTGTCGCCGTTCAGGGTGCTGAGGAACCAGATGCTTGCCGCCCAGATCACAGCACCGGGGATGGCGAGGGGCAGGGGCCCCCACCGGTCGTACACGCGCCCGCCCAGCGCAGAGACTGCCGATATGATCACGCCTCCCGGGAGGAGGAAGAGGCCGATCGCGAGAGTATCGAGCCCGAGCGCGCCGGTCAGGATGAACGGGAGGACGAGCGCCACCCCGAAGCCGTTCATGGCGACGAAGAGCATGACCAGGATGGCGACGGTGAACGTTCGGCTCTGGAAGATGCGCATATCGAGGAACGGGTCGCCGTGCCGACGGAGCGCTACCTGACGCCACACGAATGCGGCCACACCGATCGCGCCGATCAGAATGGGGATCACCGGCGGCAGCGGGGCGTGACCTGACGTGGACTCGCCGATGAGGGACAGGCCGAGAACGAGTGCGCCGAAACCGATGGCCGACAGTGCCAGCGACAACAGGTCGAGCGACGCGCGCTCGGGCGTCGTGATGTTTCGCAGCTTCAGGGCCCCTGCGATCAGGGCGATCACGGCGAGGGGCAGGACGAGGATGAACAGGAACCGCCAGGGCAGGTAGGTCAGGATGAGGCCCGATACGGCGGGGCCGACGGCGGGGGCAATGGCCGGGACCGCGGTCACCAGTGCCATCAGGCGACCGCGCCGAGCTTCTGGAATCAATCGAATGGCCGTGGTCATGAGCAGGGGCACGAAGACGGCGGTGCCGACCGCCTGGATGATTCGGCCGGTCAGGAGGACTTCGAATCCGGGAGCTGCTGCGGCGATCGCCGTTCCGAGGATGAAGACCGAGAGCGCTGTCAGGAAGATCGCCCGCAGGTGAAAGCGCCTCATGATGAAGCCGGTTGCCGGGATCAGCACGGCCAGGGTGAGGAGATATCCGGTCGTCAACCACTGACCCGCCGATGGGGTGATGTCGAGGTCGGCGATGAGCGTGGGCAGGGCGACGCCCAGAAGCATCTCGTTGAGGAGGACGAGAAATGTCGACGCCATGAGGAGGCCGATGACAAGGGCGTCCCCGGGGCCCAATCGATCTGCCGTCGACACGGGCTCGCGGGTGCGTGGTAAAGAGGTCATTCCTCCATCGTCAACATTGACACTAATGTCAATGTCAAATTGGCTGGGGCGCCTCGTCGGGCACTCCCTCGCCGTTGATCCTCACGGTCGCGGAAGGGGTTCCCTGTCGGTGGTCGCACTGATGGTCATGGCGTCCAGGTTGGGGAGCGCATGCCGGAGGTGGTGTCGAGCGTCGTCGACGACGATCTCGGTGCGGGAAAGTGGTGCGTCAGGCACGACGATGGTCGCCGCCCCTTGGAGCCTGTGGCCCACCCAGCGCAGTTGCACGCTGTGGGCCGCGAGAACGCCGGGCGTCTCGTCGAGGGCTCGTTGCGCGTTCTCGACGAGTTCGGGTTCGATGCCATCCATGAGCCGGCGGCCGAGGCTTTTGACGGTGCCCCAGAGTAGAACCATGATTGCCGCCGAGATGATCAACCCGATGATGGGGTCGGCGAGGGGGAAGCCCAGCATCACGCCGACGGCACCGACGACGACGGCGAGTGAGGTGAAACCGTCGGTGCGGGCGTGTACCCCGTCGGCAACGAGCGCGGCCGATCCGATGCGCTGGCCCACGCGGATGCGGTAGATGGCGACGGCCTCGTTGCCCGCAAAACCGATCACGCCGGCTGCGACCACCCACCAGAGGTTCTGCAGGGGCTGCGGGTTGATGAGCCGCTCGATCGATTGCCACGCCGCCACGACCGCCGAGAGCGCGACGACAGCGATGATGAACAACCCGGCCAGGTCTTCTGCGCGACCGTAGCCGTAGGTATACCGGCGGCTCGCGGCCCGACGCCCGAGAATGAACGCCACCCACAACGGGATGGCCGTAAGGGCGTCGGAAAAGTTGTGGATGGTGTCGGCGAACAGCGCCACCGAACCCGAGATGAACACGACGGCCAGCTGCAACACGGTCGTGCCGAGCAGGATGAACAAGCTGATTTTCAACGCGCGGATGCCCTGGGTGCTCGCCTCGAGTGCATCGTCGATGGAATCGGCGGCGTCATGGCTGTGTGGCATGAAGATGCCGGCGAGGATGCCCTTCACTCCGGTCGGATGCGCATGCGTGTGCCCGGATGGGCCGTGATCGTGGCCGTGGCCACCTTCGCTCGAGCCGTCCCGGTGCTCGTGGGCATCCGCGCCGTGCCCGTGTGAGTGATGCGAGCGCTCGGTCACGCGAGTGTCTCACTTTCGGGCGAAGCGTCGACGTGGTGGTGACGGGGCGTTCCGCCGAGCGAGTGCTCGGCTTGGAAGATGGCGTCGGAGACGAGCTGGCTCGCATGCTCGTTCTCGAGGCGATAGATCACGCGCGTGCCGTCCTGACGAGTGGCCACGAAGCGCGCGAGGCGCAGTTTTGCCAGATGCTGCGACACGGATGCTGGCGTCTTTCCGACGATCTCGGCAAGCTCGTTCACCGATCGTTCGCCGTCGCGGAGAGCGAGGATCATGCGTACTCGCGTCGCGTCGGCGAGCATCGCGAAGACCTCGACTGCGAGCTCGACGAACTGACTGTCGGGATTGCGCCCACAAACCTGCTTATCTGCATCCATACGCAGATAGTATCACTCGGGCGCGGGTGTGCCTGAGCGCGTGAAAGCGGCGAGTGCCCGAAAGGGAGAGAATGGAACGTGTTCGATGGTCCTGCGCTCGCCGAATGGCTCCCCGTTTCAGCGGCGGCTCTCGCTTTTTTGCTGATCGCGGCCGGCCTCGCCGGATGGGTGGATGCCGTGGTCGGGGGCGGTGGGCTGATTCAACTGCCGGCCCTCGTGATTGCCGTGCCCGCCGACATCCCGACGCCGTATGTGCTCGGCACCAATAAGCTCTCGTCGTTCTTCGGAACGCTGTCGGCGAGCTGGGTTTATTTGCGGCGGGTGCGCGTGCAGTTGCCGCTCTTGATTCCGCTGATCGTGGGGGCGTTTGCCGGTTCGGCCGCAGGGGCATCGCTGTCGCGCTTCGTGCCGCGCGAGGTGTTGACGCCCGTGGTGCTCGTGGCTGTGGTGGCCGTCGCCATCTACACGCTGCTCAAGCCGAAGATGGGCCTGCATCACGAGCCCAAACACACGGCCGCCGCATCCATTGCGTGGCGTTCAGCGGCCATCGGCATGCTGGTCGGCTTCTATGACGGCCTGCTCGGTCCGGGCACCGGGTCGTTCTTCGTCATCCTGCTCGTCGCCGTGCTCGGCTACGGGTTTCTGCAGGCCAGCGTCAACGCCAAGATCGCCAACCTGACCGCGAACCTTGCTGCGCTCGCCGTCTATGGCACGCACGGCGAGATCCTCCTGGCCCTGGGCATCGCGATGGCCGTGCTGAACATGGCCGGCGGGTTCATCGGCGCACGGATGGCGACGCGTAACGGGAGCGGCTTCGTGCGCCGCGTCTTCCTCGTCGTTCTGTCGCTGCTCATCGTCAAGCTTGCGTGGGACACCGTGGTGCAGTTCACCTCGCTGTAGCGCGAGGGAGTAGAGCGGCGGGGCACGCCTTCCCGGGAACACCCCACCACTCGTAGACGCCCCCGAACCCCAATGACTTGGAGGCCAGCGCCACAGAGCGAATTCTCCTCAGAGTCTTCGCATCCCTCACACTGTAGTGGTCTTCAACAGGCGTTGAAGAGCGGGCGGCCGAGCCGAGGGATCCGTGATGTAGATGTGATGTGGAGTTGCGTTAACCGGCTAGTGATTTCTGGCGAGCCTCAGACAGATGACTAGCGCCCCTGGCGCTTGGGGTAGGGCTTGGGCTGGCCCTTGACGATGGGGGCGCGACCGCGGCCCTTCGAGGCCTTGGCCTTGCCGCCGGCCTTCGGTGTGGGTGCCGGGGCTGCCGCGACGCGGGCGCGGGCCGGGCCGCGGAAGGCGAGCGCGGGTGCGGTGAGAGTCAGGGCGCCGTCCTCGTCCTCGATGACGAGTTTCTCGTCGAGCTCGGCCTCGAGGGCCGCGACGGAGGCCTGGATGGTGGCTCGCGAAACGTGTTCGGCGTTGGCGGCGCGTGACCAGTCGCCCTCGTCGGCGACCGCGAGAAAGTGCCGGAGAGCGTTGGTGTCCATCTGCCCAGGGTAGCCGAGGCCGGGCGCGGGGGCGCGGGGTCGCAGTCGAAGCCGGGTGGGCGGCTCAGATCAGAGCACGTCCTCGATCATGTGGAACGTGCCATCCGGGTTCTCAAGCTGCATGTCGTGGTGCACGCGGGGCAGGCGGCGGATGTCCCAGCCCAGGCCTTCGAGCTCGGCGGCGAGTGTGTCGGGCAGCACGGCGGGGGAGTCATCCGACAGCACGATCGTCGAGGGAACTTCGGGTGCGGCGGGCGCGATGGGGTGGAACGCGACATCCCGGAACACGCCGATGGCCATGCTGCCGTCGAATTCGCGCTGAGCCCGGGCGATCGATTCGCGCACGGCCGGTGTGTAGAGGGCCTTCGCGGCGGCGCTTTTGCGGGCCTGGCGCAGCTGCGCGAAGCCGAGCGTCACGAGCGGCGCGGCCCAGAAGAGGCGACCGCGTAGGCCGGTCGTCGGCAGCGTGAGGTGAAAACCGGGGTCGAGGTAGATCGCCCGCGCGGGGGCGAGCCGGCCGACCGCGCGCACGAGCACCGAGCCGCCGAGCGAATGCCCGACCACGCTGTCGAGGCCGTGCGGCAGGTTCTCGACCAGGTCGTCGGCGAGCTCGTCGAGGGCGTAACTGGGGGCGCGATCGCTGCTGCCGTGACCGCGCAGGTCGACGGTCGTCACGGTGTAGCGGTTGGTCGCGATCATCCGCTCGATCAGGGGTGCCCACGTGGCGCCGTTGCCGCCGAGGCCGTGCACGAGGGCGACGTGGCGAGGGCCGGAGCCCGTGGTCGAGGTGGTCAGGCGCATGGGGCCATTATGTCGCGGCGACTGTGGGGCCGGCCGGGTTCACAGGAGTTCGACGCGGCCGCGGTAGGGGTCGAGCAGCGGGTCGGACGGGTCGAGTTCGGTGACGAGCAGGTCGATGTCATCCAGGCCGAACCCGACCGCTAAGGCGCGCTGGCCGAGCTTCGACGAGGCGACGAGCAGCACGGTCTCGTCGCTGGCCCGGGCGAACGCCTGCTTGACCTGCGCTTCCTCCAGCGTGACCTCCGAGGTGCCGAGCTCGGGGTCGACGGCCGCCGACGACAGGAAGAACCGGCGATAGAGAACGGATGCCGCGGCCTGACACGCGATGGGCCCGACGAAGCTGTCGGTGCGCACCTCGGCCGTGCCGCCGACGAGGATCGCCGTGACATCCGAGTTCTGCCGCGCCGTGAGGAAGTTGTCATAGGAGTTCGTCGCCACCGTGAGCGGCCCGCTCTCGAGCCGTCGCCCCATGCCGCCCGCCGTCGTGGAGGCGTCGATGGCTATGGCGCCGTCGCTCGGCAGCAGAGTGCGGGCCTTTTCGACGATGAGCGCCTTTTCGCGGGCGCCCGTGGCGGTGCGCTCGCGGAACGTGCGCGGCTGCAGTGTGGGGATCGCGCCTCCCCGCACGCGGCGCAAGAGACCCAGGCCTTCGAGGTCGGCCAGGTCACGCCGGACCGTCATGGCCGACACATCCAGCTCGGATGCCGCGGCGTCCAGTCGAATCTGCCCGTCGCGCTCGAGGATCGCCGTGAGGTGGGCTCGTCGTTCTTCGGCGCCGAGCGTTCCGGTGGTGGCCATGTTCTTCCTCTGCAGCGGATGCGCGGGGCGCGGTGTCGACGGCCGAGACCGTTCGTGTGATCACCCACAGAATGACACACCGCGCGGAAGTTCCACAGCCGTTGTGCAGCGCCTGGAAAGGACGGGTGCAGGCTGCGGGCCGAGACTAGGGCCGCTCAGAGCCATCCGACCGAGAAAGCAGGAGTGCATGACATCCGATCAGTCGCCGACCACGAGTAGGACGTCACGCCCGACCCCGGCTCCGACCGCGACCAGGGCCCGGGCTTCAGCCTCGGCTGCAGCAACGGGCGCGACCGCGGGGGCCGAAACGTCGGCATCGCGCGAAGTGAGGGTTCCTCTTGGCGCGCCCATTCACGCGCACGTTCTGCGCTACACGGCCATGTTCGAGGAAAAGCCATTCCCCGAAGCGCTGCTCATCTACTTCGACAATGGTTCTTACAAGATCGTGTCGCCCGGCGAGGATCACTACGGCAGCTACATTTCCGCCACCCTGATGTCCGAACCCCAGCGACAGGTCTCTTTCATCTCGTGGCCGTCGGATGATTGGGGCCGCAACGTCGCTTCGCACACCCTGACCTTCAACCCGGCGACGGGCGCATTCATCCAGGCGCTCATCCTGCCCGGCGAACCGGTCGCCCGGGCCCAGTACGGTTTCGCGCTCCCGGTTCCCGAGCCCGGAAACATCGACCCCGCCCTCACCTGGGCTGACGCCACCGACCGATACCGCGACCTCTTCCAGAACCTGCGCGCCATGGCAACGGCACGGCCGGCAACTAACTCGCAGAAGGCTCAGCGGGTCGAGCCCCACTCCAGCTGATCCTCCGTGGGTAAGGCCTCCCCGAAGAGTGGCGGAGCGGTAACGAGCGCGATCGCCGTCTGCTTGTCGATGTTGCGCGGGAAGTTCGTGCGAGCGAACCGCCCGGAGGGGTCGGTTGCCGATGCGGGAAAGGCGATCGACGATTCGCTGAGAACGCGAAGAACGTTCGCGCGATCGGCGGGGCCGAGGGTGTGCCCCGCTCGTTCGCGAAGGAGAACGGACGCCCGCAGGCCAGAGTCGCTCGCGAGAACTAGGAGGAGCGAGAGGTCGTGGATGTTGCGGCTGCCTGTCATCAGTTGCGCCGTCGTGATCTGCGAGAACGCCACCGGGCGGCGGCCGGCGCGCAACAGTGATTCTTCGCGATTGACGAAAGCCCGGGGGTACGGCACGCCGAAGAGGAAGTCGACGAAGGGACTCTGAAGAGTGCCCGCCCACGTGGTCCCGGGGGTGGACGTCTCCGGACCCAGTGGGGCCCAGCCCGCGGCATCCTGTCGTTTTCTCACGAACCGAAACTAGCGCGCGCGGCGGCTAGCGCCAGAACGCCACGATGAGGCAAACGGCGAAGAGGCCGAGGGAGCAGGAGATGAGGATGTTATCGACACTGGGTCGGGTTTTGAGGCGGCGGCCAGGGGTGGCGACCGCGCGGGCCGCTATCGCGTCGGCCTCCGAGACGGGACGGGTCTCGCGCCAGGAGGCCCAGCGCTCGACGCGGTCGTCGACGGCGTCGACAGCCGCTGCGATGGCGGCCCAGTCGGCGGGGTCGGTCGTGACGAGGTCGCGGGGAGTCGAGAGGATCATCCAGTCGTCGACGATCTCGACGTCGAGGTCACGGACGTGGTCGATGAGACGCGCCATGACGTCGGGGGTGAAGAGGTAGAGGGCATCCGCTTCGTAACCCTGCGGGCAGAACAGCGCGAAGTGGCGGTCGAAGTCGCCCTCGAGGCTGAGGCGCTGCAGGTCGCGCGGGGCGCCCGCCGAGCTCATGCCCGGGCGGCGACCGCCCCGCGCGCGCAACATGATGTGCGGCAGCGGCGTGGGAAGCCGCAGGGCGCAGAAGCCGCCGAACTGTGCGGCGAGGTTCTGCGAGTTGCCCTGGACCTCGTAGTCGGCGATCTCGATGCCGCGCTCCTCGCGGCTGCGCAGCACGCGGTGGAGGTTGAGCGAACCGCGTCGGCGCCACGGCATCTCGCGCTGTGCGGCCACGGGGCCGGCGAGATAGTCGAACCCGTTGGCTTCAGCGAAGTTCGCCAGGCGAATGTGTGTCCGACGCAACGTGCGCCGCGCCCAAACCCGCACGGCCACACGCACGAGGACGACTGCGAGCAGAGCCGTCATGACGACCATCGACGCGACACCGATGGCAATCCGCGCGCCCTCCTCGTCGCCCTCACCGAACGCCAAGATGGCGATGAGGCCCATCAGGGGCACGCCGGCGAGGCCGCCCAGAGCACCGATCGTGGCCGTGAGTCGGCGCACGCGGCCGATGGTGTCGCGCATCTTGGGTTGCTCGGCGACGAGTTCGCGCCAGCGTCGCGTGCGTTCCTGCCGGGGGAGTGGAGCGGTCAGCGCGGTCGTGTCGAGCGGTTTCGGCAAGGCACTCACGCGCCAGGGGGATGCGCCGGCGGGACGATCGAGGGACATGCCAGGGCCTTTCGAGCATCCGTGCGAAATGAGACGCCCTCAACAATATCCGCGGATCGGCGGCCGGATGGTCGGGGCTGTTCTGGTCGTCGGGTTGAGCGTGCCCGTTAGTGTGTCGGCATGGTGGCAGGCGAAGTAACGGTCGAGCAGTGGTTGGCGGCACACGGTGGGGCTGCCCGGCGTGAAACCCTCGGGGCGGGCACGGCGAACACCGTCGAGCGCGTGTGGCTGGCGGCGACGGAGACCCAGCCGGCGCGGTCGGTGGTGACCAAACGCGGCCCCGACGATGCGACGGCTCTGACCTATGAGCGCGCCCTTCTCGCCACGGAAGCGCTCGCCCTCGACGCGTTTGGGGCGGCGGGGCTTCCTGTTCCGGGCGTCCTGCATCGCGAGATCGCGGCGGTCGAAACGAGCGACGAGACGGTCCTGGGTGGGTCGCCGCGCGACCGAGCGATGAGCGCGGATGTCCTGGCCCTCGTCCTCTCGCACGAACCGGGCGTTCCCCTCAGCGAGGTCGAGCATGCCTCAGAGCGACCGAGCCCCGCCGAGCACGGGACGCTCCTCGCGCGCTTGCATCTGGCCGGCACGGCGGCGAGGGCGTCCGAGCGCGACGAGCTCTCGCTGTTCGGCTACCCGTTTCGGGCGTCGACCAGATCGTCGAGCCTGCGCGAAACGTTCGGCAAGCTCATCCGCAACGTGGTCGCCGATGCCGAGCGTTGGCGGGTCGACCTCGGCGGCTTCGGCGGCCCCGCGCGGGACGGTGTGGGCAGCGAAACATCCGATGCCCTCGCCCTGGTCGACGAACTCGCCCTGTTCGCGGCTGCCTTCGACGAGGTGACCCAGCCGACCCTCGTCCACTTCGACCTCTGGCCGGGCAATCTGCTCGTCTCGGGCGGCCACTTCACCGCGGTCATCGACGCCGAACGTGCGCTCGTCGCCGACCCGACGGCCGACCTCGCCTCCGTTGCGCTGCTCGAGGACGTCGAGACCTGGGCGGCCGACAACGCCGCGTTCGTGAACGCCTATGAGAAGACGGCTGGCTGCGCCCTTCTGCCCGACGCCGCGGCCATGACCCGCGCCCGCCTCTGGTCGATCTACCTCGGCCTTATCATGTTCATCGAGACGGTGCCGCGCGCCTACGAGGGCGACTGGGTCGAACCGCATCGCGAACGCGTCGCGGCCTGGATCACGCTCAACCTCGAAGCGCTCCGAACAGGAGCTCGAGATGGCCAGCTGTCGGAGTGACGTCGCCGAGCCGCGCGGCCCGGTCAGACCCGGCCCATTACTTCGGCAGCACGACCTTGTTCTGATACGCCCACACAACCGCCTGCAAACGCGAGCGCACGCCCAACTTCGGCAGGATGCGCGCCAGATGCGACTTCACGGTCGTCACCTCGACGGTGAGCGCCGCCGCGATCTCGTCGTTCGACATGCCCTGCGCCAGCAGTTGCAGAATCTCTCGTTCGCGCGGCGTGAGCTGGCTGGCCGCCTCGCTCGTCGTCGACACGGCCTGCAGCGTACGGCGCCGCGTAAACTCCTGCAGCACGCGCCGCGTCACGGCCAGGTCGAGGGTGCCGTTTCCCGCGGCCACGTGCCGCACGGCGCGGATGATCTCGTCGGGTTCGGCATCCTTCAACAGAAAACCGGATGCCCCGGCCTCCAGTGCATTGAACACGTAGTCGTCGATGTCGAAGGTCGTCAGAATCAGCACGGGCACCGGATGGTCGGCGGTGAGCGCCGTGAGCGAGCGCGTGACGTCGATGCCCGTCTGGCCCGGCATCCGGATGTCGAGGCAGGCCACGTCGGGGCGCAATTCGAGGGCCAGCGCCAGCGCCTCGTCGCCGTCGGCGGCCGTCGCGACGACGTCGATATCGGGTTCGGCGGCGAGCAGCGCGGCGAGCCCGGCGCGGGCCAACGGTTGATCGTCGGCGACGAGCACGCGGATCATGCGGGGTCCTTTCGGGAGTCGGCCGGCGATTCGGACGGCTCGGACAGCTCAGACGGGGCCGACGGTTCCGGCGGCTCCGACGGCAGGGTGAGGCGCACGGTCCAGCCGCCGTCGGGGCCGGTGCCGGCATCGAGCGTGCCGCCGACGAGGGCAGCTCGCTCCCGCATTCCGAGCAGGCCGAAACCCTCGCGCGTGGGCGTGGGCGTGGGCGTGGGCGGGAGCGTTCGCGAGGACGTGGGCGTGGGCCTGGGCGCGGAGGTCGATGCGGGCGGGGCATTGCGCACGGTCGCGACGAAGAGGTCGGACGCGCTGCCGTCGAGCTCGACCGCGCAGGCGGCATCCGGGGCGTGGCGAGCCGCGTTGGCCAGCGCCTCCTGCACCATGCGATAGGCGACCAGCTGCGCGAGCGGGCCGATGTCGCCGCCGCCACCCGAGACACGCAGGTCGACGTCGCGGCCGGTCGAGCGGGCGGTGTCGACGAGAGCGGGAATGGTGTCGAGGGTTTCGATGGTGTCGGGGGCGTCGGCATCCCGGCGCAGCAGGCCGACGAGGCGGCGCAGGTCGTCAAGCAACACGCGGCTCTGCTCACGCACCTGTCGCACCTGCTGCTTTGCGAGCGCGGGGTCGGTGTCGATCTGTCGCTCGATGGCAGCCGACATGAGCGCGATGCTCGACACGTGGTGCGCGGCGATGTCGTGCAGCTCGCGAGCCATGCCGGTGCGTTCCTGGGCCACGGCGGCTTGCACGAGCGCGTCGCGTTCCCGCCGGATGGCTTCGGACTCGCCGGTGCGGGCGCGCTGGGCGTCGCGGCGCGCCGTGACCGCGAGCACGCCGACGGAGGGCAGCCCCACGATCGCGATGGCTTGCAGGATGGCGGCGCCGATCACGGTCGGCAGGGGCACCGAACTCGAGCCGACGATATCGCCGCCCTGCCCGACGGCGACGCAGAGGGCCGCGATCGGCAGCAGCAGGCGCAGTTCGCGGGCCGGCACGAGGAGCGCGGCACGCACAACCGCGACGAGCACGGCGGCATCGGTGATGTTGGCGATGCCCGTCGGCGCGAAGACGCCCACGAGCAGGGCGAGGGCTGCCGTCACGAGCAGCACCGACCGCGGGAAGGGGCGGGCGAAGCACAGTGCAACGGCCTGCAGGACGAGGGCTGCGCCCGTCACCCACCACGAGACCGGGTCGACGACGACGAGATGGTCGGGCTCGAGCAGTTCGGGTGCGGCCGCGACGGCGGCAACCGTTGCAACGCCCGTGCCGAGCGCCACGAGGACATCCGTGACGCTCGGCCGACGCGGCGAGGGGCTCATACCGCTATCTTCTCGGATTCGACGGCCGTGTGCCCGAAGGCCGGCGTCGTGCGCGGCAGGCCCAGGCGGCCGCGCGTGAGGATGATCGTGACGGTCGCGGCTACGGCTGCCCCGGCGAGCAGCACGTGCTGCAGCTGGTCGCCGCCCACGGTGGGGAACATTTCGGCCCAGAACACCGAGACCGTGTTGTTCAGGCTCACGTGGAACAGCATGACGATCGGCAGGCTCTGCCCCGACCGGTTGAACAGCCACATGATGACGATGTTGAAGAGCGCGCTGAAGGCGATGAATTCGACCACGTTGAGCCACGTGACCGCGGGCCACGAACCCCATTCGGTGAAGAACAGCGGCACGTGCCACAGGCCCCACAGCGGTCCCAGGATGGCGGCGGCCCCGAGCGGCCCGAAACGCTCCTGCAGGGGCGGCAACGCGAAGTCGCGCCAGCCCGGCTCCTCGGCGAGTCCCGTCGTGAGCATCTGCAGCAGCAGCGCGGGCACGTAAAGACCCACGGCGAGGAGGCTGGGCGCGTGCACCTGCCCGCCCGAGGCGAGGGTTCCGAGCAGCAGCACGGCGGCGGGCACGGCGAAGAGGGCGACCAGGTACCACCGCGGTGCCACCCGCCAGCGCAGCAGCCGGCCGACCCACACGCGGAGCCCTGCTCGCCCACCCGTGATCGAGGTCACGATGAAGGCGGCGCCGAGCGGCCCGAGGTAGGCGCCGAACAGCATGCCCGTGAACTGCGTCGTGCCGAGGATGCTCGGGAACGAGAAGTCGAGCACGCCGAGCCCGTTATTCGACAGAATCCAAGGCGTCCACGCGATCCAGCTGAGGCCCAGGGCGAGCACGAAGAAAGAGACGAGCGGATGCCGGCGGATGAGCCCGGCGATACCACCGGGCGGGTTCGGGGTGGGGCGTTCTGTGGTGGTCATGCGCGGTTCCTTCCGAGGGGACGGACATCGAAGTTTTGGGTCGTTATCGACACTAGGAAGACGCCGCCACGGACTCGACGTCCGAACGATCGCACTCTCAGACCTCATCCGAAAGGTGCAGGCGGGCTCGCGGAGGGGGGAGGTGGAGTGCGAGGCATCCACGTGGTCGCGTGCTCAAACGAGCGACGCATAAAATCACGTGAGCGGAATCCATATAGTGAAGCCATGTCAAAGATGATGGAGCCCGCGCTGGCGGGACGAACGGCCGTGATCACCGGGGGAGCGCGTGGTCTCGGCTATGCCATGGCCGAGGCGCTGGCCGACGAAGGCGCGGATGTCGTGCTGCTCGACCGGCTCGAGAACGTGGCCGATTCGGCGCGCAGGCTCGCCGAGAAGACCGGCGTGCGCACCCTCGGACTCGTGATGGACGTGACCGACGAGCAGTCTGTCGGCGCCGCCTTCGACACGATCGAGCGGGAATTGCGGCCGGCCGACGTGCTCGTGAACTCGGCGGGGATGACGCTGGGCTCTCCTCTGCTCGAGACGAGCACGGCCGACTGGGATCGCCTCTTCGGCGTCAACGTCACCGGAACCTTCCTCACCTCGCGCATCTTCGCGGCGCGCTACCTGGCGGCGCGCGATAACGACGTCCGCAGCGACGGCGATGCCCGCAACCCGGGTCGCACCGAGGCGACGATCGTGAACGTGTCGTCGATGTCGGCCTTCGCCGTCAACATCCCCCAGACCCAGGCGGCCTACAACACCTCGAAGGCGGCCGTCTCGATGTTCACGGCGTCGGCGGCCATCGAATGGCTTCCCCTCGGCATCCGCGTCAACGCCATCGCCCCGGGCTATTTCGCGAGCGATATGACGCGCGACTTCGTGGCCGAGAACCCCGAGATGGCGGCCACCTGGGTGTCGAAGATCCCGGCCGGGAGGATGGGCGAGCCGCACGAACTGGGCGATCTGGTGGTCTATCTGGCGAGCGAGCGGTCGGCCTACGTCGTGGGTCAGAGCTTCCGCATCGACGGGGGTTACACGGTCGTGTAGGCGGTCACGCACTACGATTTGTGCATGGCATCGTTCGCCCGGCCGGGCTCTCCCGTGCGGCTCGCCGCCGTCGACTTCGGCGGTTCGAGCGGGCGCGTGGTGGCGGGCGTGGTCGATGCCGACGGCATCCGCATCGAGGGCCTCGAGCGCTTCGAGAACGTGCCGATGACGCTCGGCGGCGGGCTGCGCTGGAACGCCGACGACCTCTTCGACCGGGCCGCGCGCGCCGCCCGGCTGCTGCAGCACCGGGGTGGGGCCTTCGACGCGCTGGCCATCGACAGTTGGTCGACCGACTACGCCCTCATGGCCGACGGGCAACTGCTCGAGCAGCCCTTCCATCAGCGCGAACCGCGCACGCTCGACGCCATGCGCGAGGTGCACGCGACGGTGGGCACGTGGCCGCTCTACGAGCGCACAGGCCAATCGTCGCTGCCGATCATGACGCGTTACCAGCTCGTGGCCGACCGCGACCGGGGAGCTCTGGAGTGCGCCGACGGCATGCTCATGCTGCCCGACTACTTCGCGCACCGCCTGTCGGGCATCGCGGTGACCGAGCGCACCAACGCCACGACGACGGGCCTCGTCGAGGTGCATGGGGGCGACTGGGATGACGCGCTCATCCAAACGTTGCGCCTGCCGCGTGGCCTGTTCGCCGACATCGTCCCGGCCGGCACGGTGCTGGGGTCGCTGCGCCGCGAGGTCGCGGTGGCGACGGGCATCGATGCGGCCACTCGGGTCGTCGCCGTGGCCTCTCACGACACGGCATCCGCCATCGCTGCCCTGCCGAGCACGCACGACGACGTGGCCTACATCTCGCTCGGCACCTGGAGCCTGGTGGGCGTCGAGACCCCCGCGCCCGTCATCACGCGCGCCGCCATGCAGGCCGGTTTTACCAACGAGGGCGGCATCGACGACCGCAACAGGTTCCTGCGCATCCTCCCGGGCATGTGGATTCTGAACCGATGCCTCGCCGAGCTGGGCGAACCGTTGCCGGGCTCGGGCCCCCGATCATCCGAGCTGCTGCGGCGAGCCGCCGACCTCCCTCGCCCCGCGGCCCTCTTCGACCCCACAGACCCGGTGTTCATCGCTCCCGGATCGATGCTCGAACGCCTGCGCCAGCACGCCGATCTGCCCGCCCACCCCGAGCCCGCCCACCTGGTGCGGCTCGTCGTCGAAAGCCTGGCGGCCTGTTTCGCGCGCACGGCACACGAGGCTGCCGAGCTGTCGGGCCGGCCGGTGCGCGAGGTCCACATCGTCGGCGGCGGCTCGCAGAACACGCTTCTGTGCCGGCTCGTGGCCGACTATGCGGGGCTGCCCGTGCTGGCTGGCCCCGCCGAGGCTACCGCCCTGGGCAATCTGCTCGTTCAGGCGCGCGCCCTGGGCGCCATCGGTGCGGATGTCGGCGAGCTGCGTTCGCTCGTGCGCCGCGGGTTCGCGCCCGTCAGGTTCGAGCCGAGCGCCGTGCCGACGCCCTGACGGGCCCGCTGCCGTTTGCGAGGCTGTCGTCGTCGAGCAGGCGCTGCGCGAGTGCCGCGTCGGTGACGAGCGAGGTGACGATGCCCGAGCGCAGTGCGGCGGCCACCGCGGCCGTCTTGAGCGTGCCGCCCGCAACGGCGATCACATCGGGGATGTCGCACAACTGAGCGGTATCGATGGCGATCGACCGGTCGGTCAGACCGTCGACCTCTCGCCCGTCCCGGTCGAGCAGTGTGGCGCAGATCTCGGCCTGAACGCCCCGGCCCAGCAGCTCGTCGAGCACGCCGATGCGGGCGGCGTTGTCATAGAGCTGCGAGTCGGGCGGGCTCCAGCTGCCGATGGCGACGACGGCCTTGGTGACCGAACCGAAGCGGCGCATGGTGTCTTTGATGCCCGGCTCGCGCCGGAGCGCCTCGGCCGTCACGGGCGTGTCGACCACGAGCGGGGCGAAGATGGCGTGCGCGCGGCCGCCGGCCACACGGCTGACTCGACGCATGACCTCGACGCCGTTCTCGGGTGTCGCCGCGGCGACCCCGGCGAGTTGCACGACCTCGCACGCCGCGAGCCGGGTGAGGTGGGATGCCGTGGCCGTCAGCGTGCGCCCGGCCGTGAGCCCCAGCACATCGCCGTCGACGACGATCTCGGAGAGCAGCTCGGCGGCCGCGATGCCCAGGCGGTCTTGGATGGTCTCGGCGGCCTGGCCGGGGGTGATCACGGCGAGGGCGTGTGTGAGGCCGAAGCGGTCGCGCAGGCCGATCGAGAGGTCGAGGTCGACGCTGTCGAGTGGCTCGATGGTGATCTTGACGATGCCGTTCTCGAGCGCCGATTCGAGCATGCGCGCGATCTTGAACCGCGACACGGCCATCTCGTCGGCGATCTCGACGCGGCTCACGCCATCGATGTAGTGGCGCTTCGCCGCATAGGCGATGCGCACCCGCTCGTCAGGCCCCATGGTGTCCTCTTTCCCCGCGGCCGTCGTCGACCTCACGTCATCATAGCGCGCTCAAATGAGCGAGGGTAACTCTCATTCGTGAAACCGTCCTATAGTGACTCGTGAGCACCGCCGCTCGGGCCGGTGCAACGACCGCCACGGGCGGCCCGCACCGAAAGGACCGGCCATGACAGACACGTCAGCCACCACCATCCCCGCCGCCGATCTGCCCTCGGCCGCCACTGCCTCCGCGCAGGATTCGCGCACCATGACGGCGAGCGTTCTGCAGGCCGCGCACGAGCTGACCGTCGAGCAGGTCCCCGTTCCCGACATCGGGCCGCGTCAGGTGCTCGTGCGCATCGCCGCCGTCGGCGTCTGCGGCTCCGACGTGCACTACTTCCACGAGGGCCGCATCGGCTCGTTCGTCGTCGAGTCGCCCCTGATCCTCGGGCACGAGGCATCCGGGGTCATCGTCGAGGTCGGGTCGGATGTCTCGGCCGAACGCGTGGGGGAGCGCGTGTCGATCGAGCCGCAGCATCCGTGCCGCCGCTGCCGCTTCTGCAAGGCCGGCCAGTACAACCTGTGCGAGCACATCGAGTTCTATGCCACGCCGCCCATCCACGGCGCGTTCGCCGACTTCGCGGTCATCGACGACGACTTCGCTCACGCGGTCCCCGACAGCATCTCCGACGATGCCGCCGCGCTCATGGAGCCCCTCTCCGTGGGCATCTGGTCGTGCCGCAAGGCGGGCGTCGGGCCCGGCTCGAGCGTGCTCATCGCGGGCGCCGGTCCTATCGGCATCGTCACGGCGCAGGTGGCCCGCGCCTTCGGTGCCACCGACATCGTCGTGAGCGACCCGGTGGCCGAGCGCCGCGACGTGGCCCTGCGCTACGGCGCCCACCGCGGCATCGACCCCATCAACGAACAGATCCCGGATGCCGCCTTCGACGCCTTCATCGACGCGTCGGGTTCGCCCATAGCCGTCAAACAGGGCATCCAGGCGCTGCGTTCGGCGGGAACGGCCGTGCTCGTGGGCATGGGCGCCGACGAGGTCAGCCTGCCCGTCTCGACCATCCAGAACCGCGAGCTCGTCGTCACGGGCGTCTTCCGCTATGCCAACACGTGGCCGACGGCCATCGCACTCGTCGAGGCCGGCCTGGTAGACCTCGACGCGCTCGTCACGGGCCACTTCGGCCTGACCGAGGTCGAGGAGGCGCTCGAGTCTGCGGCAAAACCCGCCACGCTCAAGTCCATGGTGGTGCCCGCGAAATGAGCGTCGTCGACCAGCTGCCGGGAGGCATCCCGAATCGGGGTGAGGTCAACACCGACGCCCCGATCATGCTCGAATGCGTCGACCTGAAGAAGTCGTTCGGCGGCGTGCCCGTGCTGAAGGGTGTCTCGCTGAAGCTCGAGCAGGGCACTATCACGGCTCTCTCGGGCGAGAACGGCGCGGGCAAGTCGACCATGATGAAGATCGCGTCGGGTCAGTATCGACCGGATGAGGGGCGCGTGCTCGTGCGCGGCGAAGAGCTGCCGGCCGGCAACCCCAACGCGGCGCACGCCCTGGGCGTGGCCATCGTGCCGCAGGAACTCGCCTCGGTGCTCGACACCACGGTCTACGAGAACATCTTCCTCGGGCGCGAACGGCGCCGCTTCGGGTTCCTCGATCGCCGCCGCATGATCCGCGAGGCCACGGAGTTGCTCGACGACTTCGGTGTCGACATCCCCGCCACCGCGCGCATGGGATCGCTGCCCGTGGGCCTGCGGCAGATCGTCGAGATCGTCAAGGCCACGAGCACGGGCGCGCGCGTTCTGCTGCTCGACGAGCCCACGAGCGCCATCGCCGAGCGCGAGGTCGCGCGCCTGATCGGCATCATGCGCCGCCTGCGCGACCGCGGCGTCTCGCTGCTTTTCACGACGCACAAGATGGAGGAGATCCGCGCCATCGCCGACCGCGTCGTGGTGCTGCGCGACGGCGGGCTCGTGACCGATGCGCCCCTGTCCACGCTCACCGACGACGACATCGTCACGGCCATGATCGGGCGCGAACTCGAGGACCTGTTCCCCGAGCGCCCCGAGGTGCGGGACGAGACCGTGCTGACGATCGATGAACTAGTGGTGGCACCATCCGGTGCGCCCGTGAGCCTCACCGTCAAACGCGGCGAGATCGTCGGGTTGGCCGGGCTCGTGGGAGCCGGCCGCACCGAGTTGATCGAGTCGATCTTCGGCACGCGACCCGTGTTGAGCGGCACCATCACCATCAACGGCGAGAGGCTGCGCCCGGGCAACCCCGCCGCGTCGATCGCGGCCGGAGTCGCCCTGGTGCCCGAGGACCGCAAGGGCGCCGGTGCCGTGCTCTCGATGAACATCCTGCAGAACGGCACGTTGCCGCGGCTCGGCCAGTTCTCGACGTTCGGCTGGCTGAAGGGTCGCAGCCGCACGGCCGCGGTCGCGAAGAGCATGGAGTCGGTGCGACTACGCAGCCGGGGCCTCGACCAGGAGATGGAGACGCTCTCGGGCGGCAACCAGCAGAAGGTCGTCTTCGCGCGCTGGCTCACGGCCGACGTGAACGTGCTGCTGCTGGACGAGCCCACGCGCGGGGTCGACGTCGGCGCGCGCAGCGAGATCTACCGCATCATCACGTCGCTCGCGGCCGACGGCATGGCCGTGATCATGGCCTCGAGCGACCTCCCCGAAATCCTGAGCCTGTCTCACCGCGCGCTCGTGCTGCGCGGACAGGCCGTCGTGGGCGAGCTCGACCGCGACGACCTCGACGACCCCGGCGTGCAAGACCGCATCTTCCGACTGGCCAGCGGCATGACATCACACACGAAAGGCGCCACCCATGACTGACACCAAGACTCCGGCCCCCGCCGGGCAGGGCACGGGCGCCGCGTCGGCGGGCGCGGCCTCGGTGGCCCCGACCGGGGTGCGCCGGTTCAGCGGCCGCTGGTTCGGCGACCTGGCGATCCGCTACGCCATGGTCATCGTCATGCTGCTGATCATCGCGTTCTTCCTCTACCGCAGCGCGCGTTTCGGCACACCCGAGAACCTGACCACCATCCTGATCGCCGCGGCACCTTTCGCCCTGATCGCGCTCGGGCAGACGCTCGTCATCCTCACGGGTGGCATCGACCTCTCTGTCGGAAGCGTCATCGCCGTCGCGGCCGTCTACGGCAGCATCACGGCGAAGGCGTTCCCCGACAACGTGTGGCTCGCCGTCGTGACGGGCATGGTCGTGGGCCTCATCGCCGGCTCGATCAACGGTTTCGTGGTCTCGGTGATCAAGGTGCCTCCCTTCATCGCCACATTGGGCATGCTCACGGCGGCATCGGGCTTCGCCTACGTCGCGGGAAACGGCGCGCCCATCACGGGTCTGCCCGCCTCGTTCTCCTCGATTGCCAACACCCAGATCCTGGGGCTCACGCTGCCCGTCATCCTGATGATCGTCGGCATCCTGGGCTTCGCCGTGATCATGCGACGCACCGCCTACGGCATGCGCGTCTACGCGGTGGGCGGCAACCCCGTCGCCGCTCAGATCGCCGGCGTCAAGGTCGGCCGCACGCTCTTCAGCGTCTATGCCATCAGCGGTGTGCTCGCCGGCCTGTCGGGTGTCATGCTCGCCAGCCGCGTCACACTCGGCGCCCCGAACCTCGGGCAGGGCTATGAGTTGGATGCCATCGCCGCCGTCGTCATCGGTGGCGCGAGCCTGCTCGGCGGCCGTGGCAGCATCTGGGGCACCGCGCTCGGCCTGCTGCTCATCCAGACCCTGAACAACGGTCTCGACATCCTGACCGTCCCCGCCTACTGGCAGGACGTGATCAAGGGTGCGCTGATCGTCACCGCCGTCGCCGTCGACGTCTGGTCGACCAAGCGGCGCCCCTGAATCGCACCATCCGCCATCCCCATCGGCACCCCTGCACCACCCGCACAACCTGCATCACCTGCACCGACATCCCCTGCATCGAAATGAGGACTCAATGAAGAAATCCCGCATCACATCGATCGGCGCGATCGCCGCCACGGGCCTGCTGGCCCTCTCGCTCACCGGCTGCGGCGCCGGCGACCCCAACGCGGCCGGTTCGACCGACGCCAGTGGCAAGGAACGCATCACCGTGGGCGTCAGCGTCTACGACATGTCCTCCTTCGTGACCGAGGGCAAGGAAGGCATCGACACCTATGCCGCGGAGAACAACATCGAGATCCTGTGGAACTCGGCCAACCTCGACGTGAACACGCAGGCCAGCCAGATCGACCAGTACGTGAGCGCCGGCGTCGACGCCATCGTCGTGATCCCCGTGCAGGCCGACAGCCTGCAGCCGCAGATCGCCGCCGCGAAGGCCGCGGACATCCCCTTCTTCGACGTGAACGCATCGCTCGACAGCCCCGACCTCACGGGCAGTGTGCAGCCCGACGACGTGGCCGCGGGCGAGCAGGAGGCGCAGATGATGATGGATGCCATCGGCGGCAAGGGCAACGTGATCATCCTGCAGGGTCCGCTCGGCGGCTCCGGTGAGATCAACCGCGGCAAGGGCATCGACAACGTGCTCGCCAAGTACCCCGACGTGAAGGTGCTCGCCAAGGACACGGCCAACTGGAAGCGCGACGAGGCCGTCAACAAGGTGAAGAACTGGATCTCCGCGTTCGGCGACGACATCACGGGCGTCATCGCCCAGAACGACGACATGGGCCTCGGCGCCCTGCAGGCTCTCAAGGAGGCCGGGAAGACCGACATCCCGATCGTGGGCATCGACGGCATCGCCGACGGTCTCGCCGCGGTCAAGAGTGGAGAATTCATCGGCACGTCGCTGCAGAACGGAACGGTCGAGCTCTCGGCGGGCGTCGCCTACGCTGCGGCCGTCGTGCGCGGGGAAGACGTGAAGAAGAACCCTGTCTACCTCATGCCGGCGATCACGTCGGAGAACGTCGACCAGGCGATCGAACACGTCGTCTCGAAGCGCGAGGACTTCTTGAAGGGCCTCACCGACCTGACCAACAAGAACCTCGTCTCGGGCAACATCGCCTTCGAGGGCCTGACCGGGCAGACCGAGTAACAGCCGATATACCGAATAACGCACATTCAGCCGCAGGCCCGGGGTGGGAGAAAACCCCGGGCCTGTGGCGTTTCTGCAGGTCAAACCCTTCGACACGCTTGTCAACTGGTTTCGCCGACATATTCCGACCGATTGAATGTCCCAGGGCGCATATGCCACGTGAAGGGATTCTCATGCCGGTGCTGGAACCGCAAGCCGACCGACAGGGGCGATGGCGCGTGCTGTTCCGCGCGCAGGTGCCTTTCTTCCTCGGGGTCGGTTTTATTGCGCTGCTGACGGCCTTCGCCGTTCCCGACTTGTTGGACGAGCCGCTCCTCACCGAGGGGTTCCTCGTGGCCCTCGTCGCGACGATCGCGTGCGCCGTCCTGCCGTGGGAGCGGTGGCCCCTGCACCTGATGATGCTCGTGCCGGCCATCGACCTCGTCGCGGTAGCGTTCATTCGCACTGTGCTGTTGCCCGTCATCCCGTCGGTCGGGCTCATCGTCATCTTCCCGCTGCTCTGGCTGGCCTACGGGTTCCGCCGCGGCGGCATCTCCCTGGGCATCGTCGGCGCGGCGCTCGTGGCGGTGTTCCCCCAGGTGTATTCGGGGCGGGCCCCGAGCACGGCGCTCGACTGGGTGAACATCGTGACGCTGCCGGTGCTGGCCGTCGGCGTGGCCGTGGCCGTCGCGATCGCCGCGCGTCAGCTCGCGACGACGACCCGGGTCGTCGTCGCGCAGAAGGAACAGCTCAGCGAGGCGCTCGTCGAGTCGCAGGACGAACAGGCCCGTTCGCGCGCCATCTTCGACACCGTGCACGCAGGCGTCGCGTTCTACGACGCCGACAACAACCTCGTCATGGCCAATCGGCAGGGCGAGGCCATGGTGGGTCGGGTCGGATTCCGCATCGACCAGCCGCCTTTCGCCGGGCCCGATGCGCGCGAGGCCGACAAGAAGACCGTCATCCCGCTCGATCAGCAGATCATCCCGCGCGCGCTGCGGGGCGAGACCATCACCGACCACGTCGAGTGGTTGGGCACACCGGGCGATCAGATCGCCATCCTCGCGTCGGCGGCCCAGGTGCATCGTCCCGACGGCAAGCTGCTCGGCACGGTCGTCGTGGCGCAGGACGTGACCGATCTGGCCGAGGCCGTCAACGTGCGCGAAGAGTTCCTCGCCACCGTCTCGCACGAGCTGCGCACACCACTCTCGTCGATCCTCGGCTATCTCGAGCTCATCGAGGACGACGTGGATGCCGCGGCACTCGGCATCGACGACTACATGGCCGTCATCGAGCGCAACGCCCAAGAACTGCTGCGCCGCGTCTCCGAGCTGCTGACCCTCTCCGATCGCGGTCTGAGCGTGCAGCTCGAAGACATCGACGTGGCGGATGTCATCCGCACGTCCGTCAGCAAGATGGGGCCCGTCGCGAGCGCCCGCCACAGCACGTTGCGGGTCGATGTGGAGGGGCCGCTGCCCGTGCGCGCCGACCCGAACCGCGTGCAGCAGATCGTCGACAACCTCATTCAGAACGCGGTCAAGTACTCGCCCGACGAGTCCGAGGTGGTCGTGAGCGGCCGCGCGGTAGATGGTGCGGTCGAGATTGCCGTGGCCGACACCGGCGTGGGCATGACGCCCGAGGAGGCGCGGCAGGCGACGAACAAGTTCTACCGCGCGCCATCCGCTCGGTATCAGGCGATTCAGGGCGTGGGCATCGGTCTCTCGATCGTGCAGAGCATCGTGCGCGCCCATGAGGGCTCGCTCCTGATCGACAGTGAGCCCGGCCGCGGCACGACCGTGCGGGTCGCCCTGCCCGCGACAGCGCACGCCGAACTCTCGGCCCCGGCAACAGAGAGGTAGGCTCGCCGGGTGACCCCTGAGCGCGACACCCTGCTGTCGATCATCTACTCGAGCCAGGCGACGGATGCCTTCGACGAAGCTGGTCTCGACGCCCTGCTCGAGCAGTGCCGCGAGAACAACGCGGCCGTCGACCTGACGGGCATGCTGCTCTACCGCGACGGCCGGTTTCTGCAGGTGCTCGAGGGGCCAGAAGAGCCTCTCCGTGCGCTCATGGATGTCCTCGCCACCGACCCGCGCCACACCGGCCTGCGCGTCCTCTTCGAGGAGCCCCTGCGCACGCGCCAGTTCCCCAACTGGACGATGGGGTTCCAGCGCGCCGACGACTCCGCCGACGATGAGCCGTCTGGTTTCCGCTCCAATTTCGACGACCTCGACCGCAACGACCCGACCGCGACCGTGCGGGCGCTGCAGGAGCTCGTCCGCTGGTTCCAGAAGCGCGCCGACCGATAAGCGCGCCGACCGCTAAGCGCGCCGACCGCTAGACGCGCCGCGTCCGTTAGCCGCGCTCAGTCGCCGGGGCCCGTCGTGGTGGTGCGCTCTGGACCGCTCGGCTCGCCTAGTCCCCATAGCGCGTCGTGCTCTTGCGCACGACCAGCTCGCCGCGCAGCGCCAGCTGCGTCTTGGCCCGGTCGGCGCTCTGGATGTTCTCCTGCAACAATCGCACGGCCTCGGCGGCGATCTGGGTCAACGGCTGCCGCAGCGTGGTGAGCGACGGCACGTTGAGCGACGCGTATTCGATGTCGTCAAACCCGGTGACGCGCACGTCGTCGGGCACGCGGATGCCGCGTTCCGCCAGGCGGCCCGACAACCCGAGCGCGATGAGGTCATCCGAGCAGATGATGGCGTCGGGCAGGTCGCGACCCGAATCGAGCAGGCCGTCGGCGGCCGTCGCGCCCCACTCGAGGCTGAAGTCGCCGTCGAGCACGAGGTCGTCGGGCATGGCGATGCCCAGTTCGGCGCAGGAGGAGCGCGCGCTCTGCAGGCGGTCGAGCGCCGACGACGAGCCCATGATCGAGGTCACGAAGGCCACGGTGCGCACGCCGCGGTCGGCGAGATGCTGCGCGATGAGGCGCATGGCGTGGGCATCGTCGAGACCCACCCAATCGGTGTCGACGGCGCCCACGCGGCGGTCGATCTGCACGATGGGCACGATGTCGCTGGCGCGTTGCAAGGCCGCGGCCGAGCGGTTCTCGTCCACGGGGCTGACCAGGATGCCGTCGACCGAGCCCTGCGTGAGCGAGCGCAGCCGCGTCTCTTCGGTGGCCACGAGGTTGCGCGAATCGCACAGGAACAGGTTGAGGCCGGCCTGTGCCAGGTGGTGTTCGACCTGCTCGACGAGCGAGGTGAAGAACGGGTTCGAGATGCTGGGCACGAGCATGCCGATGTTGCCCGTGGAGTTCTGCCGCAGGGCCTTGGCGATCGAGTTCCCCGAGTAGCGCAGCTTCTCGGCGGCGGCCAGAACGCGAGCGGATGTCTGGGCACTCACGCTCTTCGACCCCGTCAGCACGCGCGACACCGTGGCGGTGGACACGCCCGCTTCGGCCGCGACGGTGGCCACGGTGACGGTCGTCTTGTGCAATCGATTTCCCCCCGCTTACGTGTTTATTACGGTCCTGTTTCGGCCCAAAGTTTCCCTTGACCCGCCCTCAGGTCGATCGTAGTGTGTCTCAACAAGGTAATCGATTACATTTTCGATTCCTCCCCAGAGTGGACATCCCGCCTCACCCGAAGCGGCAAATCGATAAGAGGAAGATTGTGAACAAGCGCATTCTCGCGGCATCCGGTGTCTTCACCGCCGCCGTTCTACTCCTGGCAGGGTGCTCCACGACCCCGTCGTCCTCCAGCACCAGCTCCGGCGCGGCAACGGGCGCCTCGAGCGACGTGCGCGTGGCCTTCGTCTCGCAGATCGAGGGCATCCCCTACTTCAACGGCTTCCACACGGGTGGCGACAAGGCCGCCGCCGACCTCGGCATCAGCTACACGCAGACGGGCCCCGCCAAGGTCGACGCCACCGAGCAGGTGCGCATCGTCGACAACCTCGTCTCGCAGGGCTACGACGCCATCGCCGTCTCGCCGCTCGACCCCACCTCGATCAACAACTCGATCACCAAGGCGCAGGACGCGGGCGTCAAGATCGCCACGGCCGACGCCGACGCCCCCGACTCCAGCCGCAGCGTCTTCGTCTCGCAGGCCAGCGACGAATCGCTCGGCAAGACCGTCATGGACGAGATCGCCAAGGCCGCCGACGAGAAGGGCCAGTACGGCATCATCTCGGGCGGCGCCGACGTCGCCACCTTCAACAACTGGATCGCCGCGGCCGAGAAGCAGGCCGCCGACGAATACCCCGACATGGAACTCGTTGGCGGCGTTCGCTACACGGCCGACACCGCCGAGGCCCTGCAAGAGGCCCAGAACCTCATGACCGCCTACCCCGACCTCAAGGGCATCATCGCCGTTCCATCCACCGCTGTCCCCGGCGTGGGCCAGGCCGTCACCAACGCCAACAAGATCGGCAAGGTGGCCGTCACGGGCTTCGGTTCGCCGCAGACCGCCGCGCCGTTCCTCGAGTCGGGCGCCATGACATCCACGGTTCTGTGGAACGTCGAAGACCTCGGCTACCTCACCGTCTGGGCGCTCTACCAGCTGTCGCAGGGCACCGAATTCGAGGCCGAGAACGATGTGCCGGGCCTCGACGACCCGGTCTCCTACGACGCCGACACCAAGACCCTGCTGCTCGGTGACCCCACCGTGTTCACCAAGAGCAACTACGCCGACTTCGACTTCTAAGGCGCACGAGAACCATGCAGAGCACACCACTCCTCACGGCCAGGGGCCTGACGAAACGCTTCGGCGCGACGAAAGCGCTCACCGGCGTGGACTTCGACATCCACGCCGGTGAACGGGTCGCCATCATGGGCGAGAACGGCGCGGGCAAGTCGACGCTCATGAAGCTGATCGCCGGGGTCTACACACCGGATGCCGGCAGCCTGACGCTCGGCGGCGACGCCTATGCCCCGGCCACCCCGACCGATGCGATCCGCGCGGGAGTGTCCACCGTCTACCAGGAACCGTCCGGGTTCTCCCACCTCACGGTGCTCGAGAACCTGTTCATGGGCCGGCAGACGACGCGTGCTCTCGGCTGGCTCGACAAGAAGTCCATGGGCCGCGAGGCGGGCGAGCTGCTCGCCCGCCTGCAGCTGCCCACGCGTCTGCTGAAACGTCGCATGGGAGACCTGTCGCTGGCCGACCAGCAGCAGGTGCTCATCGCGCGGGCCGTCGCCAACGAGGCGCGCGTGCTCATCCTCGACGAACCCACGTCGATCCTCACCGACACCGAATCCGAACGGCTCTTCCAGCTGGTCGATCAGTTGTCGGCGGCGGGCACGGCGGTCTGTTACATCACCCACCGCTTCGACGAGCTCGAACGCGTCGCCGACCGGTTCGTGGTGTTGCGCGACGGGCAGAACTCGGGCGAGACCGACGACCCCGACCGCGAGGGGTTGCTGCGCATGATGGGCTCGGTGTCGTCGGTGGAGGTGGGCGCCGACGGCGGTTTGGTAGCAACACCGGATGATGTCGCGGATGCCGCCGCTCCGACATCCGCGCCCGTGCTCGTCGTCGACGCGCTCAGCTCGGAGGGCATCTTCCGCGACATCAGCTTCGCCGTGCGACCCGGCCAGATCACGGGCCTCTACGGTCTCGTGGGCGCCGGCCGCAGCGAGTTGGCGCTGGCCATCTGCGGCGAGCTGCCCATCGACGCCGGCTCCATCGCGTTCCAGGGCAAGCCCTACCGCCCGCACTCCAGCCGCACGGCGCTCGAGCAGGGCATCGCCTATCTGCCCGAGGACCGCAAGACGCAGGGCATTTTCCCGCACCTGAGCGTGGGCGACAACCTGTCGGCGGCGGCGCTCCGGGGCGTCAGTCGCGCCGGGTTCGTGAGCACCGCGGGCGAGCGTGACCTGGTGGCCACGTGGATGGATCGGCTGTCGATCAAGGCCGAGACCCCGGCATCCCCGATCACATCGTTGTCGGGCGGCAATCAGCAGAAGGTCCTGCTCGCACGCCTCATGGCGACGAACCCTCAGCTCTTGATCCTCGACGAACCCACGCGCGGCATCGACGTGGGCACCAAACGGGAGATCCACCGCCGCATCCGCGAACTCGCCGCCACCGGCATCGCCGTTCTCCTCATCTCGAGCGAGATGGCCGAGCTGCTCGAACTGAGCGACACGGTGCACGTGCTGCACGAGGGCCGCCTCACGTGGAGCGCCGTGGGCAGCGAGATCACCGAGACCGCCATTCTTCGAGCAGCGACGGGAGCCGCAGCGTGACCACCCTCACCGACTCACCGGGCCGCGGGGCCCCGACGCCCCCGCCCGCGCCGACCACCCCCGCGGGTGGCGCCGGCCTCTCGCTCTATCGCGTCGTGCACCTCGTGCAGGTGTGGCTGTTGCCCGCTCTGCTCGTGGTCGAATTCGTCGCGTTCTCGCTGCTGTCGCCGTTCTTCCTGACGCCGCAGAACCTCACCAACGTGGCCGTCAACGCGGCCGACCTGGCGCTCATCGCGGCGGGCCTGACGCTCGTGATCCTGATGGGCGGCATCGACGTGTCGACCGGTTTCGCGGTGGGCATGCTGTCGTGGGTCGTCGCGTCGCTCATGGCGGCCGGGCAGCCCCCGATCGTCGTGTTCCTCGCGGCGCTCGCCGGGGGAGCGGTCGTCGGATTGTTGAACGGCATGCTCACGGCCCGGCTCGCCATCCCCTCGATCGTCGCGACGCTCGGCACGAGCGCGCTGTTCCAGACGGGCCTCTTCGCCCTGTGGAACAGCCGTGACATCTTCTCGACTCCCGTCTTCCCGTTCCTGTCGGGCGGCGCGCGGCTCGGCGAGCTGCCCATCCTCGTGCTCATCGTGCTGGCCGTCTACCTGGTGCTGCACCTCGTGCTCACGCAGACGACGTTCGGCCGGTCGATCTACGCGATCGGGTCGAACGTCGAGGCCGCCAAGCTCTCGGGCATCAACGTGCGGCGCGTGCGGGTGATCGGCTCGGTCATCCTCGGGCTGCTCATCGGCGTCGCGGCGTGCACCTATCTCGCCCGCGTGGGCGTCGTGCAGGCCTCGTCGGGCGGCGAGCTCACCATGCTCGCCATCGCCTCGGTCGTGGTCGGGGGCACGTCGATCCTCGGCGGCGAGGGCTCGGTTCTGCGCACCCTGGGCGGTGTCGTGTTCATCGTGGTGCTCGACAACGGCATCGTGCTGGCCGGGGTGCCGTCGCTCTGGAACGGCCTCATCGTCGGCTTCGTCATCCTGGTGGCCGTCTCGATCAACGGGCTCGCCGTCATCATCAACGCGCGAAAGAAGAGGAGCCTCTGATGTCAGACGTCCAGACCGGAGCGGGTGCGGCATCCGCCCCCACGCGCCCCGACACGCGCCGTCGCGCCCCCGAACGCATGCCCGGCTCGGGACTGACGCGCTCGGGTGGCCTGGCGGGACTAGCGAAGGACCGCCGCGTCGTGCTCCTCGCGCTCATCGTCGTGGCGTTCATCGCCATGAGCCTCATCTCGCCGTACTTCCTCAACACCGCCAACCTGCTCACGCTGCTGCAGTACTCGGCCGTGATCGGTGTGCTCGCGCTCGGGCAGACGCTCGTCATCCTGGGCGGTGGCGGCGGCATCGACCTGTCGATCGGTTCGACACTGTCGCTGTGCTCGGTGACCTTCGGCCTGCTCTCGGTGGGTGGCGGCATGAGCCCCTGGCTCGCGGCGCTCATCACGCTCGCGGTCGGCGCCGTGCTCGGCCTCATCAACGGCCTCTTCATCACGCTGCTGCGCCTGCCGCCGCTCATCGTCACGCTCGGCACGCTCTACCTCTATGCCTCGGCCGCCATGGTGCTGTCGAACGGCGTCGACATCAACGGTTTCGACCGTGACGGCTTCTCGACCATCGGCCAGACGTCGGTGGCGGGCATCCCGTTCCAGGTGCTGCTCGTGCTGCTGCCGCTCTTCATCGTCGGCGCCTTCGTCATGCACCGCACGGTCTTCGGCCGGCAGGTCTATGCCACCGGTTCCAACGCGGATGCCGCGGCCCTCGCCGGCGTCAACGTGCGGCGTGTGCGCATCAGCCTCTACATGATCGCGTCGACGCTCGCCGCCGTGGGAGCCATCGTCACGGCCTCGTGGCTGCTGAACGCCCGACCCGCCGCCGGCTCGGGTTTCGAGCTGCAGGCCATCACCATCGCGGTGCTGGGCGGCACGGCCATCACGGGCGGTGTGGGCAAGCTGTCGGGCACGTTCCTGGCGCTCATCCTCGTCGCCATCCTCAACTCGGGCATGCAGCTCGCGGGCATCGGCAGCACCTACCAGATCGGTCTGCTGGGCCTCGTGCTCATCGTCTCGATGCTGGTGCGGTCGCGCGGTGCCGTGCGCGAGACGGCGCTCTGAAGCATCCCCCTTTTGCACTTTTTGCACGACTCCTCGTTCGTCGAACCACAGATAAGGAAACCCATGTCAGAGAACACCGACCGCATCCTCGCCGCCGTCGACGCCGGCACCGAACAGACCGTCGAACTGCTGCAGGAGCTGCTGCGGGCCCCGAGCGTGAACCCCTGGTTCGGCGACCCCGCCGAGATCTCGGGCGAACAGGCCGTTCAGGATGTCTTCGAGCGCCTGCTGCGCGAGCTCGGCGCCGACGAGATCGACGTGTGGGAGCCCAACGCCGACGACCTCGCTCACCGCGCCGACGGCCCCGGCTACTACCCCGGCCGCGACTTCACGGGCCGCCCCAACGTGGTCGCCCGCTTCACGGGCACCAACCCGGATGCCCCCGCCCTCATGATCCAGGGCCACTGCGACGTGGTCAGCGTCGGCAGCCTCTGGACCGAGGACCCCTTCGGCGGCGAGCGCAAGGACGGCAAGATCTTCGGCCGCGGCGCCGTCGACATGAAGGGTGGCATGGCCGCGGCCCTCGGCGCCATCGCGGCGCTCAAAGAGGCCGGCGTGCAACTGCAGGGCGACCTCATCGTGGCCTCCGTCGCCGACGAGGAGGCGGGCGGCATGGGCACCCTGGCGCTCGTCGACCGCGGCTATATCGCCACCGCCGGCACCATCGTGCCCGAGGCGACGAACCTCAACATCGCGCCCCTGTGTCGCGGCATCCTGTGGGGCGAGGTCACGCTGCACGGTCGCGCCGGCCACATCGAGCTCGAGCGCCGGCCCTGGCAGGAGGACGGAGCCGTCGACGCGATCGACTACGGCCAGCGCCTCTTGAACGCCATCTCCGAGCGCAACGCCGAATGGGCCGTCGACCCGATCAAGAACCACAAGTACATCCCCATCCCGTGCCAGATCAAGGTCGCCCAGCTCGACGCCGGCGAGTTCCCCACCACCTACGCGTCGTCGTGCAAGATCACGTTCAACGCGCAGTACTTGCCCGTGCAGAAGGATGCCAACGGCCTCGGCAGCATCGTGAAGAAAGAACTCGAAGACCTCTTCAACGGTTTCGTCACGGGCGACCAGTGGTTCGACGAGCACCCGCCCACCATCAACTGGCTCGTGGACGCCGACTGCGGCGAGACGGCCGACACCGAACCCGTCGTGACGCAGACGCTGAAGGCCGCCCTCGAGGTGGGCCTCGACAGCGAGCTGCAGGGCTGCATGTCGCACACCGACATGGGCCTCATGATCGACTCGGGCAGCCCCACCATCAACTTCGGACCGGGACACATGGGCATCGCCCACCAGGCCGACGAGCACATCTATGAAAAGGACCTCGCGGCCGCCACCAAGGTGTTCGCCATCACCATCGCCGACCTGTGCGGCTGAGACCCACGCTCACCCTTCACGCACGCCCGTACGACAAGAAATCAGGTACATCATGACACGCGTCCTCGTAGCCGGTGAAAGCTGGTCGGTCACCTCCATCCACACGAAAGGCTTCGACTCGTTCACCACGGTCGATTACGAAGAGGGCGGCGCGGCGCTGCTCGGGGCGCTCGACGCCGGCGGCTTCGACGTCACCTATATGCCCTGCCACGTCGCGGCCAAGGAGTTTCCCTGGACCCTCGACGAGCTGAGCAGCTACGACGTCGTCCTGCTTTCGGACATCGGGGCCAACACGTTCCTGCTGCCCGCGCAGACCTTCATCAAGGGGCAGAAGACGACGAACCGCCTCGCCGTGCTGCGCGATTGGGTGCGCGCGGGTGGCGGGCTCGGCATGGTGGGCGGCTACATGTCCTTCCAGGGCATCGAGGCCAAGGCCAACTACCGCGGCACGCCGCTCGCCGAGGTGCTGCCCGTCACGCTCGAAACGGGTGACGACCGCGAAGAATCGCCCGAGGGTGTCACGGCCCACCTCACCGGTTCGCACGCCATCACGGCCGGGGTGGATGCTTCCTTCCCGCCGCTGCTCGGTTACCAGCGTTTCGTTCCGACCGCCTCGGCCGAAGTGCTCGCGGCTTTCGACGACGACGCGCCCCTGCTCGTGGTCGACGGCGTCGGGTCGGGCCGCACCCTGGCCTATGCCAGCGACATCGGCCCGCACTGGGCGCCCGAGGAATTCACCGACTGGGATGGCTTCACCACCATGTGGCAGCAGGCCGTGACCTGGTTGGCCGGGAGGTAGCGGCGTGGGTCGGCTCGTCGTCGTCGGATCGCTCAACGTCGACTCGGTGATCGCGGTGCAGCGGCACCCCGCACCGGGCGAGACCGTGCTGGGCGGCGACGCGCAGACGTTCTGGGGCGGCAAGGGCGCGAACCAGGCGGTCGCGGCGGCGCGGGCGGCTCGCGCATCACGCTCGTCGGCCGCGGGGTCTGCCGCGGGGGTCGTCTTCGTGGGGCGGGTGGGCGCCGATGCGCCCGGCCGCGCCTACCGCGAGCGGCTCGCCGAGCTTGGTGTGGATGTCGCGCCCCTCGTCGAGACGCCCGGCGTGCCGACGGGTTCGGCCGTCATCGCCGTGAGTGCCGCGGGCGAGAACACCATCATCGTGTCGTCGGGTGCGAACGCCCGTCTCGGCGTCGACGATCTGGGTGCGCTCGAGCAGCTCACTCCCGACGATGTCGTCGTCATCACGCTCGAGGTCCCGCTCGACGTGGTCACGCGGGCCTCGGAGCTGGCCGAGCGCGCCGGCGCGCGGTTCGTTCTGAACCTGTCGCCCGTCGTGGACCTGCCGGCCGAGGTGGTGCGCCGCGCCGAACCGGTCGTCGTCAACGAACACGAGGCCGTCGAGCTCGCGGCGCGCTACGACGGGTTGACCTCGGTGCTCGTCACGCGGGGTTCGGATGGCTCGGAGTGGAACGGCGTGTTCGTGCCCTCCGCATCCGGCATCGACGTGGTCGACACGACGGGCGCGGGCGATGCCTACTGCGGCACGCTCGCCTACGCGCTCGCGCGGGGCGATGGTGCCGAGGCGGCCATGCGCGCGGCGACGGCCGCGGCCGCCGACGTCGTGGGGCGCGCGGGCGCGCAATGACCGACCCGGGCCGAGGCGGCGGGGGTTCGACGGGCGAGGTTGCCACGCGCGATCTGCTCGTGGATCTCGTGCGCATCGACTCGACATCCGGAACACCCGGCGAGGCCGACGCCCTGCTCCTGGTCGCCGAGGTGCTGCGACGGGAATGCGGCGAGACCGGTGCCGTCTCGATCGGTTATACGCCCGACGGCGCTCCTGACGCCGTCGTCGTCGTGCCATCGGCCCGGCGCGAAACACCCACCCCGCTCCTCCTCTTCTCGGCGCATATCGACGTGGTGCCAGTGGAAGACCCCTCCGCCTGGAGCCACGACCCGTTCGGAGCCCACATCGACTCGGGCCGTCTCTACGGTCGCGGCTCTTCCGACATGAAGTCGGGTCTCGCGGCCGCCCTCGTCGCGGTCGTCGAACTCCTGCGCGAGGGGCGACCGGTCGCGCTCGCCGTCTCGACGGGCGAAGAGGTCGGATGCCGGGGCGCCGCGTCGGTCGCCGAACTGCTGCGCGAGCATCCGATCGGGGCCGTCATCGTGCCCGAGTCGACCGCCAACGAGGTGGTGCTCGGGCATCGCGGAGCGCTCTGGCTGCGGGTGACGACGTCCGGGCGCGCGGCCCACGGCAGCACTCCGGGGCTCGGCGTCAACGCCATCGAGAAGGCCGCGGCAGTTATCGGGCGGGTCAGCGAGCTGCCGCTGCTCTGGAATCCGCAACTCGGCTGGGAGTCGGTGAACGTGGGCACCATCGCGGGCGGATCCGTGCCGAATATCGTTCCCGACCGCTGCGTGCTCGACATCGATCATCGGGTCATCGACGACGACGGCGCCCGCCTGACCGACTGGTGGATGTCGCAGCCCGAGGTCTCGGCCGTCGACACCGTTCTCGATCTGGCTCCCGTCTGGACCTCCGCGGATGACCCGTGGGTGCGCGGTCTCGGCGCGCTTGTGTCGTCGCGCCCGGCTTCCTATTTCACCGACGCCTCGGTACTCGTCCGCTCCCTCCCTGCCGGCACACCCGTCGTGGTCTGGGGCCCGGGCGACCCTGCGGTCGTGCACACGGTCGACGAAAGCGTCGACCTGCGCGCCGTGGAGGACGCGCGGCTCCACTATCTCAGCGTGGGACGGGCGTGGACGGGTGCGGATGTGGCGGGCGAGGCCTGACGCGCTGGGCGGTCACGCGACGGACGCTGGCGTCCTGCGGTAGGCGGGCTGCGAACGTGTGACGAGCGAGGACCTCTCGGCTTAACGCACGACCCAGCGGCGGCGCGCGATGAGTCCCGCCACGGCCACGACGGCGAGCGGCGCGAGAATGGCGGTCGCGCTCAACGACGCGGCAGCCCCGAGCAGCCCGGCCAGGAGGACGCCGTCGAGCGCCCAGATCACCCGGTTGAGAGCGGCCATGTCGCCGGCCGGCGTAGGGATGGGTGTGAGCAGGGCGAGGGGAAGGGGCGGCTTCAACGCGTTCATGAGTCGCAGCACGACGGACCCGATCGCCACGATGACGGCCGAGCCGATCGATGCCAGGGGCAGCGCCGCGGCCGGCGGCCAGAACGCGGTCACGAGCACGGCTCCGGTCGCGACGACGAGCCCGACCGCCAGCGCGGGGAACAGCGTGTGCAGGAGCAGCAGCGCGCTGTCGCTCGTTCCATAGAGGGGGAGAGCCGAGGCGGCTTCGACGGCGTGCCGCAGGCCATCGCTGAGGGGGCCGGCCGCGGCATAGGCGGCGACACCGGCGATGGCTCCGAGCATCCAGGCCGGTGGGGCTACGACCGCGGCGCCGGTGATGAGAGCTCCGCAGGCGAGCAGCACGAGCACGCCGATCGCGAGACGCCCGGGTGTGCGCAGGGCCGCAACGGCATCGCGCCGCACGATGATGGCGGGCAGGGAGCGCGCACGACCGCCGATCGCGAATCGCCGCCGCCCCGCCCGAGGCACGGTCTGATAGGTGGCAACGGATGCCGACAGCTCGAGTGTCGACGTGTGCAACCGCACGGCCTCCCAGCGCAGAGACTGCCCGAGCACGACCCGCGGTTCAAGGCGCGACAACAAGAGAGGCACGACCGCGAGCAGGGTCAGCGCGGCGAGGAGGGCGCCGGGCGCGGCAAGAGGATGCGCTCCGACCGCCGCGAGAGCGGCGAGGGTGCTGCCGGCGAGCGCTGGGTCGAACGTGAGCCCCCAGGCCTGCGCGCTGAACGCGACGGTCGACAGTGCAGCGAGAACGCCGATCGCGAGGGCCGACCAACGGGACGGAACGGCCTGGCCGACCAGCCAGAGGAGCGCCGCCACGATGCCGCAGGCCGCGCCGACGCTGGCCGAGAGAGCCACCCCGAGAGCAGCCCCCGGGGCGATCATGAACGCGGACGATGCCGCGGTAGTGGCGAGGGCGGCGGTCGAGGGGGAGGCCGCAGCTGCTGCGGTGGCTGAGGTGACAGCGGCGGCCTCGGCAGCAGCGAGAACGGCCCCGCAGAGCGCGCCGGCCGCCGAGAGCGCGGCGACCGACATCCAGACCTGTCTCGCGAACGCGCGACGCTGCGGCACCGGGCTGGTCGTGAGGGCGTGGGCGAGGAACGGCGTGAAGACGACGGGCCCGCGCAGTCGCCCGGCGATCACAGCCGCGGCCCAGACGAGGCCGACGACACCCGCGATGACCGGCATCGTTGCGGCGGATGTCAGTGCCACCGCGTTGACCGGATCGGTGACGAACAGCCAGCCAGCGCGCACGACCGGTACGACGGCGACGAGCACGATCAGCATCGAGAGATAGACCGCGTATGAGGTGTCGGCAGTCGGGCGGCGACGAGCCTCGCGCACCGTTCGACGCAGGTCGCGCAGAATCGTCGCCGGCGTCCGCGTCACGGGCAAGGCTTCGCCCCCACCCCCTATCACGCGGCTTCCTGCAGCAGAATCGTGCGGGCGCCGAGGTCGGTCACCAACCGGTCGCTGTGAGTAGCGAAGACCACGGTGCCACCTGCGTCAGCCCGTCGCCGCAGCACTGAGATGACGCGGCCGAGCCGTTCGTCGTCCAGCCTCTGCTCGGGTTCGTCGAGCACGACGATGTCGGCCGGGCGAACGAGTGTGAGGGCGAGCCCCGCCAGCTGTGTCTGTCCCGAGGAGAGTTCGTGCGGGAAGCGGTCGACGAGCCGCGACATCCCGAGTTCGTCGAGCACCTCCCCGGCGGCGCTGCGGGCGGCATCGGTCGGCAGCCCCCAGGTGATCCCGATGAGGGTGGCCTGCTCGAGAAGCGTCAGATCCCGCGCAAACGGGGGGAGCCCGATCATCCCGGCAACCTGCGCGCGAAAGTCGTGGTCGCGCGGGCGAGGCGCCCGGCCCGACACCGTGACCGTTCCGGCCGAGGGCGTCGTCTGCCCCACGATCAGCCGCAGCGCCGTCGTCTTGCCGGCGCCGTTCGGGCCGCGCAGGGCCACGATCTCGCCGCGCCCCACGCTCATCGAGGTCGGGGCGAGCAGCCCCACGCCGTCGATCGAAACCTCGGCCCGCGTCACGTCGATCATCACCCCATGATGCCAGCCCACCCCGGCCCGGTCATCCGTCGCGCGATGGGTATGCGTCAGCTGCCTTGCGGCGCGAAGCGCTGCTGCCCGAGCACGGCGAGCAGCTCGAGCTTCTGCGCGGCATCCGATCGGGGTGCGGCCGTGAGGGTCAGCAGTGTCTGGCTCTGGTCTTCGGTGAAGAGCGCCTGGCAGTCGAGCTCGATGGCGCCGACCTCGGGATGGAGCAGCGTCTTGTGGTCGCTGAAGCGCGCGGCCACGTCGTGCCGTTCCCACACCTCGACGAATTCGGGGCTGATGCGCTGCAGCTCGGCGAGCAGCGCCGCCGCCCGCGAGTGCGCCCCCGCCGCCCCGTAGGCCACGCGCAGACTCGACACCTGTGCCCGGCTCTGCCGTGCCTGATCCTCGGCCGGGTAGATGTCGCGCTCGTGCGGGTCGGTGAACCACCGGTACACACTGCTGCGCGCGAAGCCCGTCAGCCGCGAGTGGTCGCCGAGCAGCGCGGCCCCGAGGCGGTTCTGCGCCAGCGTCTCGCCGAGGCTCGACAGGATGAGCGCGGGCGTGCCCTCGAGGCGGTCGAGCACGCGCAGGAGCGCGGGTGACACGTGGGTGTCGAGGGGTGTGCGGGCGGGGGCGCTGTGCCCGGCCATCCGAAACAGGTAGTCGCGTTCGTCGGTGCTGAGTCGCAGCCCCCGTGCCAGCGCCGCCAACATCTGCTCGGATGGTTGCGGCCCCCGCGCCTGCTCCAGCCGCACGTAGTAGTCGGTGGACATGCCCGTGACCGCGGCCACCTCGTCCCGGCGCAGCCCTTCGACGCGCCGCCTGGGCCCGGCCGACAGCCCCACGTCTTCGGGCTGGAGCTTCGCGCGGCGCGAGCGCAGAAAGTCGGCGAGTGCGGTGCGGTCCATAAGGCCATCATCGCGCGCGCGGCGGCGAATATACAGGGACCGCCGGTCCTACGACATCCGCTCTCTGCCTGATCACCGGCGCCCGGCGCAGAATCGAGTCATGAACATCACCGACAACACCATCTTCATTCCCGGCGCCACCTCGGGCATCGGCCTGGCCCTCGCCCTCCGCTTCCAGGCCGCAGGCAATACGGTCATCATCGGCGGTCGACGCACGGATGTCCTCGCCGACCTCGCCGCCCGCCACGGCTTCGACACGGTCACCATCGATACGACCGACCCGGCATCCGTGCTGGCCGCCCGCGACGAGGTGCTCGCGCGTCACGCCGACCTCAACGTGATCGTCGCCATGGCGGGGATCATGGCCGCCGACGATGTGCGTTCGAGCTCGTTCCTCGAGGGTGCCGAGCGCATCGTCGACACCAACATCAACGGGCCGCTGCGCCTCGTGGCCGCGTTCATCGAGCACCTGCAGACCCGTCCGGATGCCACGCTCATGACCGTCTCATCGGGTCTCGCGCATCTGCCGCTCGCATTCACGCCCACCTACAACGGCACGAAGGCTTTCATCCACCAGTTCTCCGAGACCATCCGCCTGCACCTGGCCGACACGTCGGTGCGGGTCGTCGAGCTGGTGCCGCCGGCCGTGCAGACCGAGCTCATGGCGGGCAACTCGACCGACGAGAACTTCATGCCGCTCGACGAGTTCGCCGACGAGGTCATGAGCCTGATCGAGTCGCAGCCCGACGCCGCCGAGATCCTGGTCGAGCGCGTCAAGTTCCTGCGCTTCGCCGAGGTCGAGGGTCGCTACGCCGAGTCGGTCCGGGCAATCAACGCGCACGCGTAGCCCGGATGTCGCCAGCACGTAAGGGAGTGAGCGCTGGCGCCGGCGATGTCGCGATGATGTGCGCGGGCGACGTCGCGGCCCAGTGCGACCGAGCTTCCTAGTTCGCGGCGGGCAACTGATCCTCGAGGTGGAAGACCTCGGTCAGGCGCAAGAATCCTTCGTCGGGCGACACGCCGTCGAGGTCGACGAAGAACTCGCCCATCTCGGCCTGCCAGCGGGCGTTGACCTCGGTGGCGGCCATGCCGGCCTGAGCGGCCTCGAGCGATGGCGTCTCGAAGTAGCCGATCAGCAAGCCGTCGGGCCGCAGGAAAAGCGAGTAGTTGTTCCAGCCGGTGGCCTTCAGCGCGGCGGCCATATCGGGCCAGATCGCGGCGTGGCGCCGGGTGTATTCGGCGATGCGCTCGGGTTTGACCTGCAGCTGGAAGCACACGCGTTCGGTGTCGGTCGTGGTCATCAAGGCGTCTCCTCATCGAGTCGGATGCGGTGACCCTGAATCGTTTCACGCGCGCTCCGATTCTAGCTGCGAGTGTGCTGACACAGGGCGCCCCGGCATCCGACCCCGTTGCGCCGTCGCGAGCTTTCACGGAAGGCTGGGGGAGTGGTCGACGGTGCGTCGGCCACCTCACGTAATTCAGGAAGAAGGTAGACCGATGGCTGGTTTCGACGACGTTACTAAAAAGGCTCAGGAGTTTCTGAAGAGCGACAAGGTGCAAGACGCCCTCAAGGGTGAGAAGGCCGAAGAGATCAGCGACAAGATTCTCGGCGGCGTGGCTGATGTCGCCAACAAGGTCACGGGCGGCAAGCACGCCGACAAGATCGAGGGCGCGCGCGACGCCGCCGACAAGAAGATCGGCGACCAGTAGTCGCTCGCCGTCAGCGTGGCCCGGGCGTCAGCGCGCTCGGGCGTCAGTGCGCTCGGGCGTCAGTGCGCTCGGGCGTCAGTGCGCTCGGGCGTCAGTGCGCTCGGGCGCGTCGCTCCGCGGTAACGCACAGCGTTTCCCCGCGACGATGCACAGAAGGGGCGAGCCATCGCGGCTCGCCCCTTCTCGTGTATCCGGCTCAGGGACTAAGCGCCCCAGCTGGCCTGCGCGCCGCCGACGCGCTCGGCCGCGATCTTCTCCTGGTGGCCCGACGCCGCATAGGCAGCCATCGGGTCGGCCGGCAGGCCGCGCGATTCGCGCCACGCGGCGAGGTCGGGCCGCACGTCGCGGTAGAAGGCATCCATCAGAATGCCGTGGGCTCCGAGCACGTCGCCCGCCGCCTGCGCCGCCGACAGGGCCTCGCGGTCGATGAGCAGCGCACGCGCCGTCATCTCTTGCACGTTGAGCACCGAACGCATCTGGCCGGGGATCTTCTGCTCGATGTTGTGGCACTGGTCGAGCATGAACGCCACACCCGAGTCGGGCCCGAAGCCGCCGCCGCGGATGACCTCGGCGAGGATGCGGAACAGCTGGAACGGGTCGGCCGCGCCCACGATCAGGTCGTCGTCGGCGTAGAAGCGCGAGTTGAAGTCGAACGAGCCGAGCTTTCCGAGGCGCAGCAACTGAGCGACGATGAACTCGATGTTGGTGCCGGGCGCGTGGTGGCCCGTGTCGAGGCACACGAGCGCCTTGTCGCCGAGTGCGACCGTGTGGGCGTAGGACGTGCCCCAGTCGGGAACGTCGGTGTGATAGAACGCGGGCTCGAAGAACTTGTACTCGAGCACGAGGCGCTGGTCGTCGCCGAGGCCTGCATAGATCTGCTGCAGCGAGTCGGCGAGCCGGTCCTGACGAGCGCGGATGTCATCCTGGCCCGGGTAGTTGGTGCCGTCGGCGAGCCAGATCTTCAGGTCGCGCGAACCGGTCTGGTGCATGATGTCGATGCAGCGCAGGTGGTGGTCGATGGCCTTCTGGCGGATGACGGGGTCGGAGTGCGTGACCGAGCCGAGCTTGTAGTCGTCGTCCTGGAACGTGTTGCTGTTGATCGTTCCGAGTTCGACGCCCAGGCCGTTGGCGTATTCGCGCAGCTGGCCGAAGTCGTCCACGACGTCCCATGGAATGTGGAGGGCGACGGTGGGGGCGAGGCCGGTGAGCTCGTGCACCTTGGCGGCATCCGCGATCTTCTCGTAGGGGTCGCGGGCGGTGCCGGGCGAGCCGAAGACGCGGAAGCGGGTGCCCGAGTTGCCGAACGCCCAGGAGGGGAGCTCGATGGCCTGCTGCGCGAGCAGCGGTGCCACGGTTTCGAACGAGGTTGTCATGTGCTTCTCTCTACTGCTTGTGGCTCGTCTCGGGGGCGACAGCCGAATGTGTCGAAGCGGGGGATGCAGACATCCACCCGTTCTTGAATCGTTTCAATCGTACCGCACGAGGGGCGGTGAAGACGTCTGGCCGGCAGACCACCTCTGCCGGCCAGACGTGAGCGGGTCGCCGACTTAGAAGTCGAAGTCCCCGATGTTCTCCTTGTTGAAGACCGTCGGGTCGCCCAACAGCACGACGCCGTCTTCGGCGACCTCGAACGAGCCGAGCTTGCCCGCCTCGAACGTGTCGCCGGCCTTGCCCGTGATGTCACCCTTGACGAGTGCGTCGGCGGCGAAGGCGGCCAGGTAGCCGAGGTCTTCGGGGTTCCACAGCGCGAAGGCCGTGACGGTGCCATCCTCGACGAAGTCACGCATCTGGTTCGGCGTGCCGAGGCCGGTCACAGCGACCTTGCCCTTGTATTCAGACGTCTGCAGGTAGCGCGCGGCGGCAGCGATGCCGACCGTGGTGGGCGAGACGATGCCCTTCAGGTTCGGGTGGCTCTGCAGCAGCGCGGCCGTCTTGTCGAACGAGGTCTGGTCGTCGTCGTCGCCGTAGACGGTGTCGACGAGCTTCACGTTCGGGTGGTTCGCGGCCAGGTCTTCCTTCATCAGTTCGATCCAGGCGTTCTGGTTGGTCGCGTTGGCGGCGGCCGACAGGATGGCGATCTCGCCCGAGTCGCCGATCTGCTCCGTGATCAGGTCGACCTGGGCCTTGGCGATGCCTTCGGCGCTGGCCTGGTTGATGAAGATGTCGCGGCAGTCGGTGTTGGTGTCGGAGTCGAACGTGACGACCTTGACGTCGGCGTCGCGGGCCTCGTTGAGGGCGTCGCAGATGGCCTTCGGGTCGTTCGCCGAGACGACGAGCGCCGAAACGGCCTGCTGCGTGGCGGTGTTGATGTAGCTGACCTGGGCGTCGGGGGTCGCCTCGGAGGGGCCAACCTCCTGGAAGGTGCCGCCGAATTCCTCGACGGCGGCCTTGCCGCCCTTGGAGCTGGTGTCGAAGTAGGGGTTACCGAGGTTTTTCGGCAGGAAGGTCACGGTGACGTCGCCGCCTCCACCCTCGCCGCCGCCGCCGGAGCCACCCGTCGAACCACCCGAACAGGCGGTGGCGACGAGGGCGACGCTCACCGCGAGTGCGGCGATCGCGCTGACCCGGGCTGCACCCGAGTTACGTGTGTGAAACAACATCCTTGTTCTTCCTTTCAATGGGGTGGGTCGATGTGAGTGCATCGACAAAAAGGTGCGCCTACGCCTGGGCCGCGGAGACTGCTCCTCGTTTTCTCCCGCCGGGTCGCTGCCGCTTCTTGGACAGCCAGGCGAGGAAGCTTGCGGACACCACCGAGAGCACGAGCAGCACTCCCGTGATGATGTTGATGACATCCGAGGTGACGTTGGCGAGGCGCAGGGCCGAGGCCAGCACGCCGATCAACAGCACACCCGCGATCACGCCGTGCATGGCGCCGCGGCCGCCGAAGATCGAGACGCCGCCGAGCAGCACGGCCGCGATGACCTGCAGCTCGAGGCCCGTGGCGTTGTCACCGCGGGCGCTGCCGAAGCGCAGCGTGAAGTAGATACCCGCGAGGGCCGACACGACGCCCGTGAGCACGAACAGGATGAACTTGGTGCGGGCCACGTTGACGCCCGAGAACGAGGCGGCCTCGTCGTTCAGGCCGATCGCGAAGATGCCGCGGCCGAAGGGCGTGAAGTGCAGCAGCACGATGAAGACGATCGCCAGCAGCACGAACGGGATCATGATGACGGGGAACGGGGAATCGCCGATCTTGTCTTTGGCGAGGTCGGTCCAGAACTCGGGCCAGTCGGTAACGGCCGTCGTGCCGAGCAGGCCGACCGCCAGGCCGCGATAGAGCGCGAGCGTGCCGATGGTGACCGCGAGCGATGGCAGTCCCACGACCGTGATGAGGAAGCCGTTGAGTGCTCCGCCGAGCGCACCCGCGACGAGGGCGAAGAGCGCCGCGGCCTCGAGCGGCCAGCCGGCCTGCGTCAGGGTTCCGAGCAGCACGCTCGACAGGCCCACGATCGAGGCCACCGACAGGTCGATCTCGCCCGTGATGATGACGAGGGTCATCGGCAGTGCGATCAGCAGGATGGGCGCCACATCGAGCAGCAGGTAGGTGATCGTGATGGGCCGGTCGAAGCCGCGCACGGTCGAGATCGCGACGACGATCACGACGAGCAGCAGGGCGATGATGGCCATCTCGCGGGTCAGCAGGATGCGTCGCCACAGCGGGGTGCCGTAGTCGCGGTAGGTGCGAACGGATGCCTGAGCATCCGCGCGCCCGGACGGGTTCAGTGACTCGGGGGTCACGGTGGTCTTTGTGGAATCAGACATCGGTGTCGTCCCTCGCCTCGAGGAGTTTGCGGGATTGTCGGAGTGAGAGCAGGCGGTCGAGCACGATCGCGCCGATGATGAGCACGCCGACCACGGCGCGCTGCCAGAAGTCGGGCACCCCGATGATGGGCAGGGCCCGGTTGATGGTGAGCAGCAGCACGGCGCCGAGGGCCGCGCCCCAGACGGTGCCCGAGCCGCCGAAGATGGCGACGCCGCCGATGACCGCCGCGCCGACCGCGTCGAGCTCCCAGCCCGAACCGGCCTGCGAGTTGACGGTGCCGTAGCGGGCCGCGTAGAGCACTCCCGCGAGTCCTGCGAGGGCGCCGGAGGCCACGAACGCGAGCAGGATGCGACGCGTCACGCGCAGACCGTAGAGCTTGGCGGCATCCGGGTCGCTGCCGATGGCGTAGAACTCGCGGCCGCCGCGCGTGTTGCGCATGTACCAGGCGGCGATGACGAGCACGATGAGAGCCAGGATGGTGAGCAGCGGAATACTGAGGATCGATCCGGTTCCGAGGGCCAGGAAGGGCTTCGGCAGGTCGGAGGCGTTGATGCGGTCGCTGCCCGCCCACAGCACGTTGATGCCGCGGTAGGCATAGAGCGTGCCGAGCGTGATCACGAGCGCCGGCACCTTGGCGAAAGCCACGAGCGCGCCGTTGATCAGGCCGAGGAACGCGCCGAACGCGACGCCCGCGACGAAAACGACGATGATCGGGATGCCCGGCACGTCGATGAACAGGCGGCCGGTCAGGTAGGCGGTCAGGCCGAGCGTCGAACCGACGGACAGGTCGACGCTGCGCGTGATGATCACCATGGCCTGGCCCACGGCCACGAGCACGAGGATCGAGGGCGTCAGCAGCAGATCGCGCCAGCCGTCGGTCGAGAACACGAAGGACGGGTTCTTGGTCGTGGCGACCACGACGACCACGACGATGGCGATCAGGATGCTGGTCTCGCGGGCCTTGAAGAAGTGCCCGATGCCCGCGGTCA